>Ga0310344_10001564_pt1 | contig 17519 bp, 14 predicted proteins | sample HC15DNA20200_MG_FD_203801 | JGI IMG/M metagenome (GOLD analysis project Ga0310344, IMG submission 203801) | Marine microbial communities from station ALOHA, North Pacific Subtropical Gyre - HC15-DNA-20-200_MG | ecosystem: Environmental > Aquatic > Marine > Oceanic | place: Pacific Ocean: North... | reverse complement strand
CTCCCCAACAAGAACCGCTGCAAGGCAGGGTTGAATCTCGTTCTGATCCTTAAATTCTTTAACTTCACGAGCAATTTCCTCACGAATCTCTCCGGCAATCCCTTTGCCGTCAATTAATGTCGCGCTCACAAAATTTCTCCTTTTCTGACAGCGCAACCGGGGTTGCCTTTTGAATTCGCTCTCCGGTGAGGTGAAAGTCGCATCGAATAGGCCTGATTTCCGATACTCTTTGCTCGCCATTCCGGCCGTCGCAAGGAATCGTGCACGACCTGCACTCCTTTAGCAGCAATATTGAAAACCGTCGAATTTACCAAGCGACGATAATACCAGAAGACCATTAATAAACACTGTTTTTATAACGGTCTTGAAGACCATCAGGTCAACGGATGACGGAACAGAACAAAAACGTGCTGGAACCTTGGCCGGTAATTCCCGAAACAGGCCAGCTAGTCTTTCTGTTAACGGTGTGATATAAGAACCTTGGAAGAAATACGTAAATACTGGCCCCAATACAAGATATCACGCGAATTGATAGATATCTGTTCGCATGACCGCCGATTTATTTGAGACACGAAAAAGGGAAAGGGAATGAGCGAAAGCGTAACACAATTACTGGGACTCGGTTTAACACCTGGAAAATTAAGGGGATTGAACCGTATCAGCAATAATAACGGCACTTTCACCATGCTAGCTTTGGATCAAAATAATTCCATGATCAAAATGGCACGTGAAGCGCTTCAAAAATCGGGAGATGAGCGGGAACCAACCTACGATGAAATCGTCGAGGCAAAACTGGAACTGACGCGAGAAATGTGCGGTCACGCAAGTGCCGTGCTGTTGGATGCCGTATATGGTTCATGGAACGCGGTCGCCAGCCACTCACTTCCTGCAGACAAGGGACTTCTAGTACGGGTAGAAAAATCGGGTGCCCAAACCAACTCCAAGGGGGGTATCCAGGGAGAAGTGGAACCCGGATGGAGCGTTGCGCAAATAAAGAAGATGGGAGCAGATGCTGTCAAATTATTGGCACAATATGAGCCGAGTGAGCCACAGAGCGCAGAACATCAATTCGCACTCGCCCAAAAAGTGTCCGCAGCATGCAAAGAACACGATATTCTTTTTCTGCTGGAACCCACCAGTTATCCACTTGAAGGTGAAACTAAGGAATCGGATTCCTACCTCAATCGAAAAGCCCAAACGGTGATTGATTCCGCACACCATTTAAGTCGATTGTGTGATGTCTACAAAGCCGAATTTCCAGGCACCCTCGATCATGAGTCTGACGAAAAACTTCAGGAAAATCTGAACTCTTTGAACAAAGCCAGTCTGACACCTTGGGTGCTGTTGTCTGCAGGAGTCGACTACCCACAATACCAAAAACAGGTGGCTATGGCCGTTACGGCTGGAGCCAGTGGAGTACTGGGTGGAAGGGCATTCTGGAAAGAATATTTTCTACAGGATACGCTTCCCTTGCGAAGAGACTTCGCTGCCGGTGAAGCAAGTGAACGGCTTTCAGAAGTCAATGACATGGTTCAGCAAAAAGCGAAACCTTGGTACGGCCATTATGGTCTGGACCATAATGATCTCAAGCGTTTACGGGCAGCAGAAGGCTGGTTTCACCACTATGGAGCTCGTGAAACGATGGCTTCAAACCGGCAAGATCAAAAAGATCTCACGGGTGACTACTAATCATGACGCATCCCTCTGCAAACTGAGAAATCCCCATGACTCGTCGTTTCATCGTCAGCTTTGCGGCCCGTTGTGCGGTCCTGGCCTTCCTCGGATCGGGGGTGTGGGTTCTGCTATACGATCCGGAAAATCCTTCAAGCAAGGTGTCCGCTACAGAAAATACTCCGTCGGACTGGAAGAATCGACCGTGGAAAGACATCCTAACCGAGGAACAGTTCTACATAACGCGGGAAAAAGGGACCGAACGTGCTTTCACTGGTGCTTACTGGGATGAAAAAACGCCTGGAGTCTACCGCTGTATCTGCTGTGATTCAGAATTGTTTGACTCGAATTCAAAATTCCAATCCGGAACTGGCTGGCCTAGTTTTACAGAACCGATTCTCAAAGAAAACATCCGGATTGAGAAGGACCGAACTTTGTTTATGGTTCGCGAGGAAGTTCTGTGTCGTACGTGTGATGCCCACCTTGGACATGTTTTTGATGATGGACCCGCGCCAACGGGACTGCGCTATTGTATTAATTCTGCAGCGCTGAACCTGGATCCGTTATGAGGGTTGATAAAACTCATAGGAAACTTTTATATGAGCGTGACAGCCGAATCTGACCTTTACCCTATGTCCTATCGCTCACCGTCTTTCAGTCAGGTCCTGCTTCATCGACAATTAAACAGCTTCCAGTACCGATTTCGAAACCATTTGATACGATGGCCAACGTGACGTTGAACAAACTATCCGTTCTAAATACGCGATGGCCTGACCTCTTATGCAATCACTTCTTCTCGCTTCCAAAGCAATCTGCCAAGGATTACAGTCCGGTCAGATTGGAAATCCGGTCTCGGTGCGTCTGATAAACCAGGACTGCACTGAACCGCTAGAATCATCGATCCCTGACTCGCTCGACCACGTATGCCTGTGGATGGGTCATTCGCCCAACGCCATACTAGCGATGCGTTACCCGCAAACCAACTCTCTTTCCATTCATCTGCAATTTCCCGATGGTCAAATGGCACTGCTGAGTATCGGAACAACACCAGGCGACTGGAACACCTTCGAAGTAATTGTTGTAGGAAATCAAGGACTGCTCACGTGGGAGCCCGACACCGTAAGTCAACCACCGTGCGACGACGAGACAGACAACATCAAGCCCATTGGAAAGACACTCCTTCCCGCAATTGAACAGTCCCTTGTATCGGGTCGAGTGGTTCGTCTGGACAATTCCGGTCAGTGGACTACCTACCCACAAAAAACATCTAACTCAGCTGTCACACATTCCATACCCGCCTCAGACCAGCCCCTGGCGCCCGTTGCCGTACGTCCAACCAAACCACCTTATGGAGTGCTCCTGATCGCGGGTGCACACACACACCAGGAGAACTACGCAGTTGCACTAGCCGAGGATCCCCGGTGTCAATTGATTGGGCTGACTGATGAACCGGGAATAACGGAAAGACGTGCCCGACTTAACCAGCAACTGGCCGACAAACTTCATATCCCCTTGATTCCTGACATCGACCGTGCTCTGACATCAACAGATGTCCACATTGTCAGCATTTGTACGGAACCCGAGCGACGTAGCCGTATTGCCGTTCGTTGTGCGCAAGCTGGTAAACATCTGTATCTGGACAAACCGATGGCAACATCCCATGTCGAGGCAGAACAGATCGTTTCCGCGGCTGAACAAAATGGTGTCCTCTCTCACATGTTTAGTCAGATTCACACGACCTTTTCATCACAAGTTAAGTCTGTTTTGGACTCGTCCTTAATTGGCGATCTCCGTGAAATCCACTGCGACCTTTTCTTCGCCAAAGGTCATACTGGAACTGCACTGCTTGGGAAACCGAGACTCGAATCAGTCGATCCGAAAGAATTTGAGATAATCGACTCCAAACGCGAACTGTTCAACATTGGGATCTATCCCCTCGCCCTGGTACGTTGGCTGACAGGATTGGACGTAGTCCGGGTCTATGCTCGCACTGCAAATTTCTTTTTCCATGAATACCAGAAGAACAACATGGAAGACTACGCAGAAGTAATGCTCGGTCTTACAGGAGGCCTTCTTGTCACTTTGGCAGTGGGACGTACAGGATGGAAGTCACATCCGATGGGAGCTTTTAATCGAACCACTTTGATCGGTACCCATGCCACAGCTTGTATCGATGCCTCTCGCCCCCGACTCGCCACCTGGTCTAGTCAGCCTGAATGGCACCCCCCTGAACGAAATGCAGAAGATCCCATGGGGTTCTGGAGCAGTACACAGGAAGCGGTTGACATACAGCCACGTAACGCTTGGATCGCCTCAAGATCCACCGCCTGTGGAGACGCACGACACTTTATCGATTGTGTAGAAGCGGGAAAACCAAGTGACGTATCAGCCCGGGAAGCAGCACATTCAGTGCGCACACTGCTAGCTGCATACAAATCGGCAGCGACCGGAGAAGTGGTGGAACTAAATCACACAGTAAGCTGAACGGAAAACGATCTTCCGCTTGCACTCAACTGCATTAGAAATAGGACGGACTGCGACAACCCAGACGCGATACCGTCCACTCTACTGCCACACAAATGATTTAGTGCGAGGCTTTAGATGCGGAAGTTACATCTTCTTCCGAAATATCCGACGCGTCTTCTTGAGCATGAATCGCGTCGTAAATTTCGCGGCGATGTACCGGAATTTCTTTTGGCGCCTGAATGCCGAGTCGCACCTTATCACCGCGTATCTCAACAACAGTGACCGTGATATTATTATTAATCACGATACTCTCGTTTTTTTTGCGGGAGAGAACCAGCATTGCTTATCCTTCTTTATTCCTGTAAAACATCAGACATGAAGGGTGGATGGGCCAAATAGATACCGCGTAATCGAAACCACTCCAACGTTTCAGATTGATAAGGTTCCCAATGGCGTTAAGCCATGTGAATTTTTCCAGTCCAACCTTCTACATATCAACAACGCTGCGGGTCAATCCAGACGAGGTGGTTGCTCGCATTCTCTCGGCGCAACCTCCACGCGCTATCAACTACAGTCTATGCTAGATAATTCCCCTCGTCAAGCAGCTAAGACAAAATCCGCAGAAACTTTTTGTGACATTGGCATGATATTTGTAACAATCCGGACAACTATTACCTACCTTGTCTCATACAATCTATTTTATCAGCATAATCCGCCATTCCGGCCCCATAGACAAATAGTCTCGACCCTTTTGAACGGGTTGTGATACACTTCGCGGCAACTTGGGAATTCACATATAAGGCACCCGTTCGGGCGCCATTTAGCAACGTCTTTCCCCCACTTCCAGCCAATTCCGATTTACCCAATCGTTTACAATCCTACGAAATCCTAATTAAGGATATATGTTAAATGTATTCACGTTGCCTTGCTGCAGGTTTGCTCTTGGGATGTGTAGGGTGTTTTGATGGCCTATTAATTAAGCCCGTCAACACTCAAGCTCCTCTAGCCGAAAAAACCGTGCGGCCGGCAGAACACGCTCTCACATTTAATAAAATCGCAGTAATTGATGTCGGCGGCATGTTGCTAAACATGAACGCAGGCTCACTCCTGTCATCGGGGTCCAATCCTGTTTCTGATTTCCGTGAAAAGCTTCAACGTGCGGCAGAGGATTCGTCTGTTAAAGCGGTTGTGTTAAGGATTAATAGTCCTGGAGGTGGTGTTACCGCGAGTGACATCATGTGGCATGACCTCATGGAATTTCGAAAAACCACTTCGAAACCGGTTGTCGCATGCCTGCTCGACATGGCAACCAGCGGCGGCTATTACGTTGCCGTCGCTAGTGACAGGCTGATTGCCCACCCAACCTGCGTCACCGGTTCGATTGGAGTCGTGATGACAATGTGGAACTTTCACCATCTGTTAGACAAAATCGGTGTTGAAAACCGGGCGATTACTTCCGGACCCAACAAGGCCATGGGAAGCCCGTCACATGCTCTGAGCGAAGAACAGGAGGCGATTATTCAGGGAGTGATCGATCAGTTTCACAGCCGTTTTGTAGAAATTGTGGCAAAAGGTCGGCCCAAACTTGACATCGACACTATTCGAATCCTTGCTGATGGTCGTATCTACTCCGCGCCGGAAGCAAAATCCGTCGGTCTGGTAGACCGAATTGGTTATCTCGAAGACGCCTTTGAAGAAGCCATATCTCTTGCAAAAATTGATGATGCCCAAGTTGTCATGTACGCTCCTGCTGCAGAAAGTCGCCCTTCCATTTATTCGACATTTCAAAACCTGCCCAAAGAAATTAATCTGTTTAAAGTAAACCTTCCCGGGCTTGAATCTGGCCCGGCGTTCCTATACCTATGGCAACCCGGTCTGGCAAAAGCTTTTCCTTGAACTCGTGGTTTCAGACCATGGGTAACATATCGCACTTTTTCCCGGGAAACAGGGTGATTTATTACGCAGCTGACCTGCCCAAAAGATCGTACCCCGTTTCCGGAAGCTCAGAAAGATCTGCTCGAGCCAAGCTCAATGTATCTTGCTATCAGCAAACGTACTCTTATAATTGACTTCTTAACCCTTGGAAAAGGGACATCGCAGCCTTCTTGGCAAGTTTCATTAACGTCTGCTCTTTTCCACTCGTATCTTACTTGTCAACAATCGAAACAGACTCGGAAACTGCCATGAAACAATGGCTCAACGATATTTATGTTGCGGTGCATACCGTTCTTCAGGGGATGGTTGTCACACTCAAATTTTTCTTCAGAACATACAAACGAAAAGCATTCACAGAATACTTTGAATATCCCGAGTTACCTGTACCCGTAAAACCGAGGTACCGGGGATTCCACCGATTCGACCTGACCACATGCATCGGGTGTGATCAATGTGCAAGGGCTTGTCCGGTTGACTGCATCTACATTGACAAGGAACGCAACACCGCTGGGCGTGGATTTGTCGTTACAGGATTCGCCGTAGACTACACAAAATGTATGTTTTGTGCTTTGTGCATAGACCCTTGTCCTGTCGACTCTATTTTTATGGGATCCAACCACGATATCAGCTGTTACAGTCGAGACGGTTGTATTGTTGATTATGCAAGACTGCCACTTGACGTAGCATGGGGTAAAACCGCTTTAAATCCAACGGTAATTTCCGAATCCAAGGTAATCGTAGACCCCGTCTGGTCACCGGCTGAGCAGACCGTCGAGTCCAACTAGGACAATATATCGAGAGAATAAACCTACAAAAGGTGTCCGCAAAGCAGCCATTGACGTGCGGAGCAAGCGTGAACATGAGCGAAAAGAAAAACACCGTTTCGTTTAGCATTGAACAAGCCAATAAGATGCTGCCACTTGTAAGTGCAATCGTCAATGACGTCGTACAACACTTTGGGGAATTGTGTGAGCGTCAGGATCGCCTTGCTATGATTCGCCAAAATGGATCCGGTTCCACTGATCCGTACCGGGAAGAAATGGAAGAGGTTGACTCCCAACTCCGATCCGATCTTGATCAACTTCAGAGTTATCTAGATGAACTTCAGGAACTGGGTGTGGAATTTAAGGATTTCAGCCTTGGATTGGTTGACTTCCCGACTGAAATAAACGGTGAAAAAGCTTACCTTTGCTGGAAACTCGGTGAACCGACCGTTTCTCACTGGCATTCTTTGAATGCCGGCTTTAGCGGAAGACAAACACTTCAGGATTCCCTTTTAACCGTCGGAAACCAGGATTCCTCGTGAATACACCGGATACCCTAATTACCCTTATTGCTACCACTCCGCCTGCTCCCCTTTAAGGACACCGCCATGACATCGCTGGTCAGCTACCTTTTGCTGTTCACAGCCGTTGGGATCATCTTCCTTTTGCTGAACCTTGTAGTCGGAAAGTTTGTTCGACCTTCCCTTCCCAATGATGAAAAAAAAGCTGTCTATGAATGTGGGGAACCGACTATTGGTTCCAGTTGGATTCAATTTGATCTTCGTTTCTATGTCGTGGCCTTGTTATTCATTATTTTTGATGTGGAGGTCGCCTTTTTCTTTCCTTGGGCGGTGGTCTTTGGACAATCCAATGCACTGCGCACAGGAGGAGAACAACGAATTGAAGAACTTTATGACGCTAATGACGAGCTGGTTATGGCGCTAACCGGAAAATCCACAACCATGCCGGATCCCGAAACTTTGATTCATACTGTGACTGCTGGAAGCCAAACCCTTTCATGGATTGCTTTCTTTGATATTCTCGTGTTCTTTGGTGTGCTGCTGGTTGGATTCGCCTACGTCTGGAAACGTGGTGATATTAACTGGGTACGAGCAATGAGTGACCAAGCCCAGGAGTCATCCAGCACAGCCCAGACACCGTCTGCTTTGGACCCTGTACCCGGGTCATCCATCTGATTTGATTGTCCCGGATAGCCTTTAGCTGCCACGAGCCTTTGCCCTGCACCTTCCTTCTTACGAATGTTCATCCATCATGAAAACAGAAGAAATTGTTACGGTTTTGGAATCGAAATTTGGTGATCAGATTACCGGAAACAATCTCAAAAACCTCGACCCGTGGATTGAATTGACCCCCGACGCACTGCTTCCGATTTGTGAGTTTCTGCGCAAAGACGAATCTCTGTCTTTCGATTACCTGGCTTGCATCTCAGCGGTTGACTATTTCATAGCTGATCCGAAGAAAGCAGCTCGAGCCGATTTCGAACCGCATATCGAAATGGTCTATCATCTAGAAAGCTATACACACGGTCATCGACTTGTCCTGAAAGCCATTCTTCCCAGATGGAAAAATGATCAAGAGGGCGAGCTACCGGAAATTTCCAGCGTATCTTCTATCTGGGAAACCGCAAACTGGCATGAACGGGAGGTCTTTGATCTTTCCGGCATCTATTTTTGTGATCATCCTAACTTGCGGCGAATCCTGTGCCCCGAAGATTGGGTCGGCTACCCGCTTCGCAAGGATTACCAGATGCCGACCGAATACCATGGAATTCGGGGAGAATAGTTCCTTCGAACAAGTATTATGAATGCCATTTCAAGAATGATTTAGGAACCGTAGAAAATGAGCCTCGGTATGCAGGTAGAAGATCCTCGGGTTGTTGAATTTGATGTCCGAACGGACGAAATGTTAGTCAATATGGGACCACAACATCCCAGTACTCATGGGGTGTTACGACTTGTTTTACGAACTGACGGAGAAGTCATTTCCGAAGTTATACCTCATATCGGGTACTTACACCGATGTGCTGAAAAAATCGGAGAAAACCTAACTCCTGTCCAGTGGATCCCCTACACAGATCGCATGGATTATCTCGCCGGTATGAATATGAATCTGGGATTCGCATTGGCCTGCGAGAAACTTGTTGAACTTGAAGTACCTGAAAAAGTCTGTGTTATTCGTCTTATCATCGCGGAACTCGGCCGCATAGCGAGCCACTTGGTTGGTATGGGGGCTTATGGACTGGACCTGGGAACATTTAGCCCTTTTCTCTACGCTTTTCGTGAAAGAGAAATCGTTCTAGATCTATTTGAAGAGGTTTGCGGGGCCCGCTTAACTTACAGCTATATCATGCCAGGTGGAGTAACTCATGATCTCCCGGACACGATTACTGTTCCTCCGGGACTGGCCGGCTTGACAGAAAGTGATCCGAACGAGCGGCTCAGTTGGGCCGATGCCTGCCGTCGCTTTCTTGACTGGATTGAGCCACGCGTAAAGGAATACCACACCCTTCTCACCAAAAATGCCATTTTCATTAAACGTACAGCCGGCCTGGGAATACTTTCAAAAGAAAAAGCAGTCAGTTATGGATGTACCGGACCGGTTCTCAGAGGAAGTGGTGTAAACCGCGACTTAAGACGGGATGGCGAATCGATCTACACGCGAATGTATACCGACTTCCCTTTCCAGATCATTGTTCCACCCTTTGAAGACGCACCACCGGAATCGATTATTGGAGACAACTGGCATCGCTTTTACGTGCGGATGCTGGAGTTATGGGAATCACTCACACTTGTACGGGATGGACTCGATCGATACGCTGAAATTGAAGGAGATCACCGGGTCCCCCCTCCAGGTAAAAAGAACACTGCAGATTGGATGAAATTACGCTTACCTAAAGCAGAAGCCTATCTTGAAACCGAATGTCCACGGGGTCAAATGGGGTTCTATATTGTGGGTAATAAAGAGGCCAATCCCTGGAAAGCACGTGCTCGTTCATCCAGCTTCTGCAACTTATCCGTTCTTCCCGATATTTCCCGGGGGGCATTGATCGCAGATATCCCGGCGATTGCCGGTTCACTGGACGTTGTAATGGGCGAAATCGACCGCTAATAATCAGCAATCTAATCGGTCATACAGCTTGTTACACAAACGCGGTGTGTGTATTTTCGCCCCTGCCATCCCTTCGTACAAATAGTACAAATAAATAATCTGATAATAGGCCGGGTTCCATCAAACTCTATCCCGCAAATACACGATACATAAACAGGGATATCTTGAAATCGATTCCCCTGCTGAATGAAAGACACAATCGGATTGACGCTTTACAAGGTCTCTGTTACATCAATTGGGTATGGCCAGCGTAGCTTTAACGGCAGAGCACCGCATTCGTAATGCGGGGGTTGTGAGTTCGAATCTCACCGCTGGCTTTTTCCTTAACCACAGCTCTTCGCACAGGATTTCATGCCCCTGTGCCCTCATTTTTCTCTGTTTCAGCTGCGTGTTTGCCCGAAAACAGAATTCTTCAGGTCGACCTGCCAAGCAAGGGTACCGTCAGATAGAGGACGAGTCCCACAACAAAACCCACGTAGACTTCATGAATATCGGTCCAACCGTTGCGTTTGGCCAAAAACCATAAAACCACGGTCAAGGTTCCCCCGACCACACAACTCAAAGAGCCACCGGCCGTTCCCTTTTTCCAGTATAATCCCAGTACCAGAGTAGGTAGAAAACAGGCGGCGTACAAAGATCCTGAAAAAGCGGTTATTTCGACGATATCCGCAAAAGGATTGAGTGCAAGCAACATACTGACCAGTGACAGGACCATAATCCATATTCGCGTATGTAAAATGGCCTTCGATTCGTCATCTTTCAAGAATAATAGATCCCGACTGACAGATGACGCGGCTACCAGCAAAACGGAATCCAGTGAAGACATGGCAGCAGAAAACAATACTAGTAAAAACAGGGAACTCAGCACCGGACCCAGCAAATTGGCCGATCCCAACAAATAAGGAACCACATTATCGCTGTCGGAAATCGCTGCCTCCGGTATGATCGCGTGTGCTAATGCCCCGACAGGCATCAGACACAGGTAGGTCACCAGTATGAGTAATGGAGCGATAATGCGAGCTGTGCGCAGCGCATCCAGATCCCTTAAACCGTAATACCGTGACAACTGGCGTGGTTCGACGAGCAGTTTCAGTCCTCCAGCCAGCGCCAGACCAAGAATCGAAAACAGCGGCATTTTTCCCTGCCACGAAACAAGCGCCGGGTCTTGGTCGTGGAGATTTTCAAGCACAGCATATAAACCGCCTCCTTTAACTATTAGAACGGTAACCATCAGAACCGCTCCCATCGCCATGAGAATTCCTTGGAAGGCATCGGTTAAAACAACCGAACGGAAACCTCCAGCCAGCGTATAGGCCGTTACGATTAGGAAAATAATGACTGCGGACACTGAATAACTCAAACCGAGAAACTGTTGCAACGCCAAGGAAGAACCCTTGTAGACCGCAACCAGATACAGGCCGGAAGCAAATAAAATCACAACGGCAGTCGTACGGCGCAGGGTATCTGATTGATATCTCGCACCTAGAAAATCCGCAATCGTTAACGAGCCATAGCTTCTTGTGTCATGAAAAAATCGAGGTGCGACACAATACCAGGACACATAGCACAAAACACCAAAAACCAACGCTTTGATATACCATATCAACCCCACATCCCAACTTTTTCCCGCTTGTCCGATAAAACTGTTGGTGCTGACAAAAGTCGCATAAAAAGACATCCCGACAATCCATCCATTTAAGCTCCGTCCGGCTATCAGAAAATCAGAAAGATTTTTCGTTTCACGGTTTCCGGCAAGACAATGATGGGCAAGCATTGCCAAATAAAAAATCACGAAAATCAAACGCCAGCCGTAAGTTTCCAGCCAGGACATCACACCTATCTCTTCTATTTAATTCAAATCACTATCAAAACCTGACCACGTTGCATTAAAACACTTTATTTCATTAGTTTCCTCCGTGACAGATCATGAGTATAAGAAAAAGCCACAAGGTTACTGGTGCCCATCATCTGCAGGCGCTACCATAACAGATCTTACTTTAGTGGAACCTGTGCAATACTGTCACATGACAAACAGAAAGAATTGTCCATGAACTTTAATATCCGATGTCTTGTTCCCCTGCTTACTGTAATTACATTAGCACTCACAGTAAGGGCGACACTCCAGACATCTGCTCCGGTTCCATCCTGGAAAGCACATGATATGAGGCGTACGCGTCCGCCTGTAGTCATACCGGGTACATCCACTCTGCCTGCCTCCCCTCCCTCTGATGCGATCGTTCTTTTTGATGGCAAAAATCTTCGGAATTGGCGTAATGAAGATCGTGGAGATCCAAAATGGATCGTCAGAAATGGGTACATGGAATCTGTCAAAGACAGTGGTTATTTACAAACAGAACAGAGTTTCGGTGACATTCAATTGCACATTGAGTGGATGACTCCGACTCCCCCAGAAGGGGCCGGCCAGGATCGTGGTAACAGTGGTGTATTCCTGATGGGACTATACGAAGTTCAAGTGCTTGATTCGTACAAGAATATAACTTACGCCGATGGACAGGCAGCCGCCATATACGGGCAGTACCCACCTCTGGCAAATGTCTCTCTGCCACCGGGAGAATGGCAATCTTATGATATTGTTTTTCGACGCCCGCTATTCAATCGAAACAACACTCTTCTGCAACCCGGACGTTTAACGGTTTTCCACAACGGTGTGCTGGTACAGGACGCGGTTGAACTCTGGGGCCCGACGGCTTGGCTGCAACATGAACCCTACAAAGCCCACCCCGACCAACTCCCTTTATCCCTTCAGGACCATGGTAATCCGGTGCGTTACCGTAATATCTGGGTCCGAAAGCTCACCGAACGTCCAGAAAACGGTCCCGACATCACCCAAGACAGATCGATCGTCGCTTTACCCGATTCTGTCCTGGACTTCTATGTTGGTCGTTACCTCGCAACAGATCGTGAATTCACAATCATCCGAAAGGAATCGAGACTTGAAGCTGACATCAATGGCAATACATTTCTCGAATTGGTACCCCATTCAAAAACCGAGTTCTCTCTGCGGTGGACTGCTGGAACTCTGATTTTCAAACTTGATAAAGAAAACAATCTGTTGGGCGCTACCTTTTCTATGGGGGGCAAGAACTATCTTTTTGAAAAATATTCCGAGTAACACAAAATACCGGATATGTAGATCCACTGAAACCGCTCAATCGATTGGAAAAAACGCCAGAAATTACAGAAGTGGAAAAACGTTCCTGTCAGGTGTTAAACATCTTATTCAAACCAGCGGGCCCACATGTTTTCCATGAGTTCTCTGCGTACGATTTCATTTTCAAAAAGGGACTCTGCACGGTTTTCTGAATTTCGAGCTGCCGTTTCATCACCCAGCTCCTTGCACAGTCGGGCCAATGTAAGAAAACTTCCGGCAAGAAACATCCGTTGTTGTTGAAATACGGATAATGCTTGATCCGTCCCTTGCATCTCCCAGTTTTCAAGACTTGCTATTTCCTTTTCAATCAGATCCCTCGATTCTTCTGATTTTCCATTACGATACAACTCTCCCGCAAACTGCTTGTTCAGGACCCAGTGTAAATAACGATAACCTCGATTGTCGGAGTATTCGGAAACAAGCCTGGTAACTTGATTATGGGCTTCGCGATAATGAGATTGAGCCCCGTCCCATTCCCCCATTAGACTGAGTCCAACCGCTACCAACTGACAATTACGGGCAAACCATGCTCGGTATCGAGGGTCTCCTGGATGATCGATCATGAGTAGTCGTGCCATGGACAAGGCTCGCATTCTATGGTCGCTTAACCCTTGCTTTTCACTGTCTCCCAGTCGTTCAAGACGCCGACTTGGCTGTGCCAGTGTTCGACTGAGCAAATAACGATAATCGGCCGTGTCTGGAAATTGCTGTACCAGTTCTTCCAACATGACCGTGGCTCTATTACGTCGATCGAAAACCTTTTCTCGATCGGTACCACGACGCCAGGGAACCGCCTGATAACATTGCACCAGCAGATAACGATAATCGGCCACAGACGGCTGATCTTTAACCAGTGACTCCAATAATTCAATTGCCTTATCTAACGCCAGTCGTCGGGTATTTTCGCGGGAAACTAAGCCTGATGGATTCGAACTGCGAAGCCGTCGGCCACGTAACCCTAATTCTCTCCTTCTTGGAGCCAGATTAAAATAGGTTCGAGCCAACTCATAACGCATAGCATCGGACTGTAACGTCTCCGCACCAAGACTTTCCAGCAACTGCAACGATTCCCAGTGCTGTTCTAGAGCCAATGGGAGGTCTTCCATCGCTCTAAACATTTCCCCTAAACGATTGTGAAGACTGACAATTTCCAGAAGGTACCCCTGTTTTTCTGAAGAATCGTCAAGCAACTGATCGTAAAGGTACAGGGACTTTCGATAAGACGCTTCGGCCTGGCTGTACTGCATTAACCTTTGACGCATATCTCCTACCCGACGATTAGCCCTTGCTGTCGCCTCCAAAAAAATACTGGTTTCTGTGTTTTGCATCGCAAGGCGATCATAGTAGACCAGCATACCTTCGAGCAGCGATGCTGTTTCCTTTGACACAGATCCTTGAACGGGCAGTTCAAATTCCGCGTCTTCCGGATCTTCTACCGTCAGGTCCTCTTGGACTACGAACCGTTCAGGAACAAACGACTGATAGAAATTGTCGAAAGCTTCCAGCGCAATCGTCGCTGTTTCTTCTGCTTTCTGGCGTTGGACCGACTCACCGTTCAGGGCAACTTCTGCTTTCTGACGTTGGACCGACTCGCCGTAGAGGGCAATCTCTGCTTTCTGGCGTTGGACCGACTCACCGTTCAGGGCATCATTCGTAACTACAAAACCAATTGAAGCCCCTATCGCAACCACCAAAAGAAGCACAATAGACAGTACTGAAAGTGCCGCCACAGCGCGATTTCTTCGATACCATCGCTTGAGATGGCCCACAACACTCGTTCTTCTTGCGTGCACCGGACGATCCGCCAGGTAACGTCTCAGGTCATCTGCCAACTCTCCGGCTGAAAAATAACGATTCTCGGAGTTACGTGCCACCGCTTTGAAAACAATGGCCTTCAAATCACTAGGAACATCCGGAATCCATTTTGATGGATTTTCTGGGTTCTTTTCCTTGATTTTTGCTATGAGACTGTTTCGATCCGTATCTTGATAAGCCGGTTGCAGCGCCATCAGTTCGTAAAGAGTCAAACCAAGACTACATATGTCGCTGCGCGCATCAGAATGACCTCGTAATTGTTCCGGCGCCATATATCGCAAGGTACCGACCAATTCTGACCCCCGATCTGTTCTTTCAGATGCGATTGCCCGAGCCAATCCAAAATCGGCTATCCACAGTACCCCTTGCTTATCCAACAAAAGATTGGCCGGTTTGATATCACGATGTAAAGTTCCCTGTGTATGAGCATAATGCAAGGCGTCTGCTGCCTGAATTCCCAGGCCAGCTACGGCCTGCCAGTACTGGGTCGGAAAGCTAAGCTTGGGAGTAGTCGTGTTAATGGAATTGCTGGAAGGCTCTCTGGAAAGGGATTCGGTTTTTGGCAAGGCCTGTGTTCGAACGTCAATTGCTTCTGTAATGTCAGGTATATCGACATTCTGTTCCTCAACTACTGGTCCTGTTTTTGACTGTTGTGTGTTATCGGTGATCACAAATTGGTTGCTCAATAGAGCCTGTATTAACTGATCAACGTTGTTGATACGACGATCGGATCCCATAGATTTATCCATCGATGGCTGTATCGCAGCAACACCGGTAACCGTACCATGCCCGCCCTCAGTCAATCTCGCCATAATTTCATCAAGTCCGACCCCATCTATGAACTGCATGGCGTAAAAATGGAAACCTTCCGACTGGCCCACTCCGAAAACAGGCACGATATTGGTGTGATGCAGTTGGGCTGCGGTACGGGCCTCCTGCTGAAACCTTATTAATTGTTTTTCTTGCAACAGTGACTGCCGTGGCAAAACCTTAACGGCCACCTTACGACCCAACGACTCCTGCTCGGCTTCATATACAATCCCCATTCCCCCTCGTCCAACCTCTCGGATAATACGGAAATCACCCAAACTTTCAGGCCTCACTGCCCCTAAAGATGCGCGTCCACCGGAAGAAGACTGTTCCTTGTGAACTTTCAGTTTTTCGATTGCTACTATAGTTGGGAAAATAGCATATATCTCTTCAGCCAATTCCGGATTCCGTTCTGCGTATTCGTCCATACTCGGAGTCTCACCCTGTCGGTGGCGTGCCACAAATTCCGCTGCCAGAACATCAATCGCTTCACGATCCGCAGTTGGCTTTTCCATTGTTACCCTCTTACCCGAGATCAGGTGTTTTTATCCGGGGACACGTGCTCGGAAAAAATGTCATTGCCTTCCAGTATTTCTTTTAACCGTTTAATCGCTCGCACATAACGGATGCTGGCGGCTTTTACCTTCAGTCCCAAGACCTCCGCAACTTCACCATTACTTAGTTCTTCAAAGTGGCGTAACGCCAACACCTCTCGGTCTATCGGGTCCATCTGATTAATGGCACTTTCAAGTTCTACAGACTGTTCTTCCCGCAGTGCTGCCTGGCTGGGTGACGTAAACTCACCTAGCAATTGCGATGCCAGAGATATCGAAGTCGATGGTGAATATCGTTGCTGTTCCCGACCGGCATCCCGCTTCTGCGATCCCAAATGACGTCGATGTACATTGATCAATGTTTGTCCGGTAACCAAACGAAGCCAGACAAAAAAAGACATCGAAGGTCCATCTAGATAATGTTCCAGACGCTGAGCCACATCCAGATACACCTCTTGCAGAACATCATCTGCATCAACTCGTCCGATCAATCGACGATCCAGACGAAAACTCACCATGCGCCACAAACGATCCCGGTGAAAATCAAAAAGGTCGGAGAGCAGACTGTGTTCTCCATTCCTCAGTCGAACTATCAATCCCTCTTCATCGAATGGTTCCATATTAAAAAGCCTGTTTCCGAATGCGAATTGAATCTCCTGCGCTGACAAGATCGGTTCTCCACCAGATCACCGTGAGAAAACAAACCTTGTCGAGACGGGTGATCACTTAAAACCCCATTCATCAAAAACGACTCTTGGTCACGAAAAACGAGATTTTCTCTTCTTTATCTGTAGAAAGCAGGATGGATTATGCGTTTATGTCTGTAGAGACACATGTGAGACATGGAGACACGATCCATAATTGATCATCAGAAACCAGGTTATGGACTTGCGACCGTCTCTTTTTCGTATTTTAAGAGGAATATTGCCATGGTTAGCCTGACCTGCCATACCGCAAGTGATCCAATCGTGCCAGATGACCAACTGATGATCTACCTTTCACAGGATCATCCTGAAGCCTTGTCTGTCCTTTCAGATCGATGGCAGCCCCGTTTAATCCGATTTGGACTACGTTTCCTGGGTGATTATCAACTTGCAGAAGACCTCGCTCAGGAAGTATGGTGCCGAGTTTATCATAACCGATTGAAATACAAGGCGCAGGGAAAGTTTTCTCCTTGGATTTACCGTATCGCCACGCGTATTG
>Ga0310344_10001563_pt1 | contig 17536 bp, 14 predicted proteins | sample HC15DNA20200_MG_FD_203801 | JGI IMG/M metagenome (GOLD analysis project Ga0310344, IMG submission 203801) | Marine microbial communities from station ALOHA, North Pacific Subtropical Gyre - HC15-DNA-20-200_MG | ecosystem: Environmental > Aquatic > Marine > Oceanic | place: Pacific Ocean: North... | reverse complement strand
GAGAACTGCTAGTACGATATTTACCTTCCAAAAGGAAGGGGCATCCAAGAGATCTTGCAGCTTTGTTAGTTTATCTATCGTCTGATTCTTGCGACTTTGTCACTGGCCAAACTATTTTCATGGACGGCGGAGCTCTTGCTCATGCCTGAATGTGCACATCATTCGAATCAAACATATACAAACTGATCTTGCCTCTCTACGAGAGGGAATTAAATCAGACGATTGAGCCCCACGATGAACACCAGCCAGCCTTAAAACAGGCATATTAACACAAATACATGAACATTCTCCCAAAGTTAGCTTCCTGCCAACACTCGGTAAAGTATTCTCTGTACAAATGTTATAAGTACAATGGCGATCATGGGGGAGAAATCCAACATGCCGAACTTAGGCATCACTCGACGAATCGGCTGAAGAATTGGCTCCGTTACTTGATAAATAATGACCGAAACAGGATTTCTCGGACCCAAATTAATCCAGGATAATATGACTCGCCCAAGCATCGCAACGTAGAGGACTGTTCCCAATATGCGAACAAACTCCGACAAGAAAATATTCAATAATTATCCTCCCAAGGCTTTAGATTTTTGGAATGCCTGAATAACGCCATCGAATATGGCTGATCGAAACCCCGCACTTTCTAGGGCTCGTATAGCTTCAATCGTTGTCCCTCCGGGAGAGGTAACCATATCTTTGAGTTCTGCTGGATGTCTTCCGCTTTCCTTAACAAGTTCCGCACTACCCATCACGGTTTGTAGTACAAGCTGTCTCGTCATCTCACGATTCATGCCAAGATAAGTACCTGCATCTATCAAGGCCTCAATGAAAAGAAACACATAGGCCGGGCCACTAGCACTCAGCGCCGTAGACATATCTATATATGTTTCGTCTGAAACATATATTTCTTCGCCCAAAGTATTCAATATGGCACCGGTGATTTCTTTTATCTCATCCGAGACATCTTCCGAAGCGGTCCACACACTCATACCTTTGCCTATCTGAGCGGGTGTATTAGGCATTACCCTGATAACTAGATCATGATCCAAGCCCTCTCTTAAACTCCTAGAGTTAGTTCCCGCTACAATAGAGAGTATGGTTTGATTACCTTGAATAATGTCCTTTATATCCGCCATGACTCCACTTATTATCTGTGGTTTGACTGCTAGTATGATTAATTCTGCTTTATTAATCACTTCCGAATTGTTACTACTAGCCCTTAATCCATAGGTGTTTTCCAAATAAGAACGACGATTGCTTATCGGCTCACCGACAAAAACTTCCCCTCCAGATGCTATACCGCCATTAATTATCCCCCCGATCAGCGCTTCTGCCATCACTCCGCCGCCTATAAACGCAATATCCATAGTCTTTTGCCCTTTCCTAGGTCTTCACCCATTTAGAGAATGACGGACCTTTTCTAACGTCTAAGGTAGCCTACTCTCGCTCGCCAGAGAAACAGCTACTTTGATACATTCCAGCATACTCTCCGAATCGGCGGATCCTTTTCCTGCAATATCAAAGGCTGTGCCATGGTCAACCGATGTTCGAATAAAAGGAAGCCCTAAATTAATGCTAATGCTTCTTGCAAAATCATACACTTTTATAGGGATATGGCCTTGGTCATGATACATAGCCAACACCACATCATATTTCCCATCGATAGCCTGTGGGAAAAGACTATCTGAAGGCACAGGCCCCGTAGCATCTATTCCCAATAAACAGGCTGACTCAACAGCTGGCCTTATATGCACATCCTCTTCATCTCCGATAAGCCCCCCATCACTTGCATGGGGATTTAGCGCAGCAACCCCAATCCTAGGATTATCAAACCCCCACTCCCGGAAGCTCCTATGAGTCAATTCAATTTTTGCAAGAATATTATCTTTAGTCACGTAGTCACACGCCACACGCAAAGATCTATGAGTAGTCAAATGAACTACTCTCAAGTGTCTAGCAGTAAGCATAGTAGCGACTTGATCAGATCCAGTTTGTCTTTGAAAGATTTCCATGTGTCCAATATCTGTATACCCAGCAGACTTACAGGCCTCTTTATTTATAGGTGCAGTTGCAATTGCTTGGATTACACCGGCTGCAGCCAGTTCGCCAGCCCGCAGTATCCACTCTACCGACGCTCTGCCACATTCTGCAGAAATAACCCCAGGCTGTATCACACTGTAATCAAGATTCCCCATGTCTAGAACATCTATAATGCCATGAGAACCTTTGGCATCTTCTACATCATGTATTAAATTAGTAGCTCCAGATCCTCCTGCCAGTTCAATTGCACTAACCATCGCTGAACTATTACCTATCACAAATGGTCTCACATTCTCATATACCCAGCGATCTTTCAGAGCCTTCGCGATGACTTCTGGACCAATACCAGCAGCATCACCCATAGTGATACCAAGAAGGGGTTTGGCGTTCTTCATGACTACCTCCACATCAGTTAGGATTAAGATCCTTTTACTGCCAAACAATGGAACTCTTTTATTATACGCATATATGTCGCGAACTTTATACTTTTGCTAACAACCTCCCGGGGCATATGTATAAGATCACGTCATTTATAAACAAGAAGTATGAGGATGAGTCTACTCGTCACCAGATATACCCCAAAGTACAAACGGCGAAAGACCTATACCAGCAGGTACACCTTAAGTGTTTGAACAAATGTAGATATGTTATATAGTTAAGAGTTATTCACATTTGGTGTAGCCACACTCTAAGCAATGGCTACAGCCTTCCTGATATACAAGTCGTCCCGAACATTTAATGCAAATAGATTCACTCTTGGCCTCTTGTTGCAAATCTTCTTTATCATTCTTTGGGGATCTAGCGGCAAATAAGCCCAATTGTGCGCCACTTTCGTCGTTATTTCCACGGGTTAACGGAGCCAATCCTTCAATATGCCTACTTATCACATGAGCAAGTCCATCCTCAGCAGACCGTATCAAGACTCCATTATCCCAAACAGGTTCCGATGTGATCCCGCTCAGTTGATCAATGATTTCCTCAGGGGCTATCCCTGAGCGTAGTCCCAAAGATACCATACGAGACAAGCCTTCCAAATGAGCTGGCTCGCTACCTCCGGCTTTACCAATCGTTGTAAATAACTCAAACGGTTTCCCGTATCCGTCAAAATTAACGGTAACAAACATAGTTCCATGACCAGTCCGTACCCGCTCTGTTACGCCTCGTACCACATCAGGTCTAGTCCTTGGAAACAAAAGGTCTTCTTCAGAAGGCAGATCTTTAGCTCCATCTTTACCTGTCTCTAAAACCTGCATAGACTTGGACCCATCCCTGTATACTGTCACCGCTTTACATTTCGTTTCCCAGGCTAGCCTGTACGCCTCTTTTACATCATCAAGTGTCGCTTTATTTGGCAAGTTTATCGTCTTTGAAACAGAATTAGTCACATGTTTTTGCCAAGTCGCCTGCATTTTGACATGTGCATCAGCTCCAATAAGCATCGAAGTCCTAAAGAGGGCTGCATTTAGCCCGTATCGACTAAAAATATCCTCTGCATCATCAGGGTTATCAGCAATTTTCCCAAGAACATCCCGTACTTCTTCCTCATTGCCCAAGCTATCCCTCAATATTTCCCATACAGACTTTGGGGCATCCAAAAGTCGCTCACTGGTACCTTCATGGTCTTTCCAAAGCACATTTGACCACCAAGCGTTAGCAAAATGTGGCTCAATGCCTGACGAGCAATCAGCCAGACGACTAATCGTCCCTGTAGGTGCTATTGTTACAACACTCGCATTCCTAACCGGCGGCATCCCTTTTGCTTTTAGGGCTGAATCCTCATATTGGGGAAACGGACCTCGTTCTTCCGCCAGATTAGCCGACTCATCCCAAGCAGTATCATAAATAAATTTCCCTACCTCATCGGCAAGCGCCAAGGCCTCCGAAGAATCATACGGTAACCCCAGCCTAATTAGCGCATCCGCCCATCCCATAATACCTAAACCAATCCGCCGCGTATCCAAATTAACTTCCCGAAGTTTTGGAAGCGGGAATTGGTTTACCTCAATAACATCGTCTAAAAAGCGGACAGCCACACGAACAGTGTCTTCAAGGTTTTCCCAATCAAACCCATCCGGTAGAATATGCTTATCTAAATTGATTGACCCTAAGCAACAATTTCCATAATTCTCTAAAAATTCCTCCCCACAGGGATTAGATGTCTGAATATCACCCATCTGCGGATTGGGCTGGGTTTCCAGAACTCTATCCATGAAAACTACCCCTGGGTCTCCTGTTTTATGGGCAGACTCACATATTTCGTTCCAGAGATCCCGTGCGGATACCGTTTCAACGACTTCGTTGACAGGACCATCGCCAGAATTTCTTGGGTTTATCAAGTCCCAACTATCATCATTATAAACCGCGTCCATGAACGCATCCGAAATCTGAACCGAGATATTAAAATTCTGTAATGTATCATCTTGATCTTTACAATGAATGAATTCTCTAATATCAGGATGACTTATATGCAGTTGGCCCATATGTGCGCCTAGCCGGAAGGACCCCTGCGTAAGAGTGGATCCGACCGCGGAGTACAATTTCATCACCGAAACCGGACCGCAGGCTTCCCCATGAGTAGTCGCTATACGATCGTTTCGGGGACGCAGTCGCGAGAAGCCAAATCCTATCCCTCCACCCCACTTTTCTATCATAGCCGCATCACTGGCCACCTTCATTATGGACGCCATATCATCTTCTGGTGAAACAACAAAACAGGCCGACAAACATCCTCGGCCGGCAGTCCCTGCATTGACCAGTGTCGGCGAATTGGGAAGAAATTTTAATGATGTCATAAGATTATAGAATCTAACTTCCCATTCTTTCCTTACCGGCGACTTTTCTCCCTTAGCCACGGCTTTCGAAACCCGACTGAACAATTTCCTAGGATCCTCTATAGGCTGTCCTTCATCATCCTTCATGAAGTATCTCTGAGCGAGAATAACTTCTGCATTCTTAGAAAGTGCAATATTCTTATTTCTAATTGGTAATTTGCCTTTTAAACTAACATCCCCTTTGGACATTACATCGCTTAAAGGGGAGTCCTCGTTTTCTTTACCCACGGCGGTTATTGCTTTATTTGACAGCCTGTCAGATAGCAACGACAATTGGTTCTGTGATAGTTTCTCCGTCAAATCTTTCTCCATAGCATCCAGTATCTCTGAAACAGAAGCATTTTCCTGTGTACGAAAATCAGATCCAGTCTGTAAGCCTTCCCCCTCCAACATTAACGCTCTCCTATAAAATTATTTTTTGTCCTGCTGACTCACAATCAATTTGCTGTGTCACTTCGCCAACCCAAAGCCTTTATTGAAGGTAGCACATTACAGAACAAATGTTCAATGCTGGTAGGCGCTAAAATTCAACTAGTCGTCGTTACAATCAGCATATCCTCGACACAGCACACGCACTACGTCAAGCATTACTAGGCTTCCTAGGACGCCCCCGACGTCGTTTTCTAGGAGGTCCCTCTTCTTCAAGGAAAGAGAGCTGAGCGCTACTTTCCTTGTTAACTTCACCACTCCGAGGCTCCAGAAGAGCCTCAATCTCTACCTTGAAGCTCTCTATATCACGAAAATCTCTATATATACTCGCGAACCGAATATAGGCCACCCTATCCATTGCACGAAGCTTTTCCATTACAAGCTCACCTATCGCCTTAGCAGGTATCTCTGCTTTACCAGCATTAGACAAGGAAAACTCAATGGCTTCTATCGCTTTATCTATACTGCCGATAGGGAGCGGGCGTTTTGCACAGGCACTGTTCATGCTTGCCCAGAGTTTATCTCGATTGAATTCTTCCCTGCGACCATCGCGCTTAATAACCATCAACGCCTTGGTCTGAACTCTCTCGTACGTCGTAAATCTCAAACCGCATCGAATACACTCTCTTCTGCGTCTTATTCCTTCTCCAGAATCTCTGGAGTCTATAACTTTGGATTCTTCATTGTTGCAGAAGGGACATAGCATCCAATTAACCGTTACTGTGGTTATACGACAAAACCACAACCTATGGGAGTGTTTACTTAAACTAGCACCATATATTGAGAATGTCAACGCGATATGTTACGTTTTTCAGGGCCAAATTTGGGCATTAAATTTTACGTCACTTATGATCCCGGTATAGGCTACTTTTAAGAGGTTCTACATGGGAAAACTATCTGAATGGCCGGATTGGAAAAGACGTAAAGATCCCGAATTATGGGATTTTTACGAAGAAAACATATTGGAGCCAGGCTGGGTGGGGCAACTCGCTGAAACTGAATATAACTATATATTATTTAAGTTGAACAAATACAAGAGACTACAGAATAGATGGGGATTCAAAGGTCTGGAAAACTTGATTGGCCATGACGCCATTCAGGCTGTCGCTATGTGGGGTGACCCAGAGGATAAAGAACACAACGCTACTTTAATTCGCAATACACTCAAAGCAAATCATCCTCACTCAAAACACATTGACACAGCAGAGAAACCCAAGGAAATCAAGCCCCCTCATCATTCGTCAGAAAAGTATCTCGAGAGTCAAACACAACTGCAGCTTTCGCTGTGGTCTTGATCAATGCGCTAATCCCTACGACATAAACAGCCTTCATATTGGTTGCATTCTGTTGCCTAACTCATAGCTTATTTATCAACAAATTCAAATTGTTCGTATGCGCCGCCAGTTATTGAAACAGGGTCCAGTCCGAGCCACCGATCTATAATTGTTGAATAGATACTTCTAAAATCATTGTTGAAATGTAAATCGCCTTCCAACTGTTTTTCGTCAGCAAGAGAAGGGTACTCTCCGTACATACCCCCATTTACTGAACCACCTACAACAAAACTAACGCCTCCAGAACCGTGGTCACTACCCGCGCCGTTATCCTTGATCCTGCGACCAAATTCCGAAAACAAAAGGACCATGGTCTCTTCATCCTTGCCATGTTCTTTCAAGTCGTCCATAAAATCCCTTACAGCTCCCGATACTTCACTCCATAATTTGCTGTGGGCGGGTAATTCCGCAGCGTGAGTATCGAAACTCCCATGACGAGTGTAAAATATGCGCGTGCCCAGATTCGCCGTCAGGGTTTGCGCTATAGCTTTCATACTTTGGGCTATCGGATTATCTGCATATTCAATGTTTGAAGAATAACGCTGTGGGGCAACCCTCAAGACATCCGCACCTTTCAGCGCATCGATTCCAGTTTGAGATATGAATTGGGCCACCATGTCCTTACCAGACGCTCCATACATCTGAGAAAAAGCTTCTAGAGCCATATTCCTAGCAGCTTCGTCCTTGATATCGGGAAATAGACCGTACGTCTCCAGATTACCCACAGACGCCACCGGCACACCTTGAGCATACATCGCTCTAGGCAATCCTCGACCAAAATTAACCCCTGTTAGGACATTATCGGACCTAGGATCCAAATCCCTCACCGCCCGGCCTAACCAGCCTTCTGGACCAATTTCCACCGTCTCAGCTGTATGCCAGATGTCCATGGAGCGAAAATGAGACCGATTAGGACTTGCATATCCCACTCCATTTATAATTGCCATTTTCCCTTCATCCCAAAGTCTTTTCATTGGCTCTATATTGGGATTCAACCCTAATTCATCGTCCAGTCTAATTACATCTTCTTGGGAAATATTCACAAATGGACGATTATCATAGTACAGTTCGTTGTTATAAGGTATCACCGTATTCAACGCATCATTGCCGCCTGAGAGTTCCACAATCACCAAATTCTTTTGACCTTGCGTTACCATGTCGGGCCCCCTTTGTTTAATCGTAGTTATTATCGCACGGCTCCAGTTTTTCATCAATCATGCCAAAAAAATGACTATCTTTTGCATTTGTAACGAAACCATCTCATTTTATATCTAGCCTTATCTAAGTAAACGCTTTCGGGTCTTTTATTTTCGGTCAACAGATCCACATATGCATTTCAAAGAGACAACGGGCTTGGACAAATAATTTAGGTCCAATTTCTATGCAAGAAATTTGGGTATAATCATTGGGGATCCATCACTGGGGTGAGAAACTACAATAAGATCGGTTCCATATACCATCGACAACAAGTCTGCCTTAAGTACTGACTCAGGCTTGCCAATACTAACAATTTCTCCACTATTGATGAGAACTAATCTGTCACAATAATGCCCGGCTACAGCTAAATCGTGAATAGTTATAAAAACCGTTACTTCAGAACTTCTATTAATTTCCTTAATGTACTCCATTATGGCGGTTTGGTATCCAATATCGAGATTGGAAGTAGGTTCATCCAAAATTAATAGCGAGGTGTCTTGTGCTAGTGCTCTTGCAAGAAAAACGCGCTGCCTTTCGCCACCAGAAAGAGTCTCAATAAAGCGATCTGCCAAATGCAATACATCGACCCGCTCCATAGCGTTTTTCACGATCATAACGTCTTCGCATGACTCTCTTTGAATCATACCAAGATGTGGATTTCTTCCGGCAATTACAATATCCCAAACCCTGAATCCAGGAGAATATTCCGGATTTTGTGAAACCATTGCTACAAGCTTTCCTCTATCTTTCGCAGACAATTTTAATATGCTTGAATTATCCACATTCACTCTACCTGAATCTGGCCTTAATTGCCCTGAGAGAAGCCTGGCTAAGGTGGTTTTCCCGGATCCATTTGGCCCAATGACACCGAAAATTTCTCCCTTTTGAATATCTACGGAAATATTATTAATTATATTCAACCCATTAAGAACAACTCTAACATCCCGAATTTGAACTTTATTCATATCAAAGCATCTGAGAACGATTACGGAATAATATATACAAAAAAAACGGGGCCCCCAAAAAAGCAGTTACTAGCCCTACAGGTATTTCTGTAGGGCTGGCAACAGTTCGAGCAAATAAGTCCGCAATTAAAAGAAATATTGCGCCTGTAATCCCCGCCATAGGAATGAGAAATCTATTGTCCGGTCCCCAAATTAATCTAACAATATGAGGTGCTACCAAACCAATAAAGCCGATTAGGCCGCTTATCGAAACTACAAAAGAGGTGAGAACGGTGGCAGATATAATCAAAATGATTTTAGTTCGTTCAACATCAACCCCCAAAGTAGATGCGTCCCGTTCTCCGAATTGCAAAATGTTTAATGTTCTACCATAAAAAAGAAGCACAGATGCAAAAATCAATATATACGGCGTTATCATGAATACATCATTCCACTCGATACCTGACAATCCTCCCATAAGCCAGACAAGAAGTGGTTTAACATCAGGATCGGCAGTAATCATAAGAAAATAGATCATTGCACCAGAGAAAGAACCAACTGCAACACCAGCGAGTATTAATGTTCCTAAGGAAACTCTACTTCCTGTACGTGATATTAAATATCCACACAAAACTGCTCCAGTTCCACCAATAAAAGCTGCAATTGATAAAACAGGAACACTCAACCACATAATCGGAATATCCGTTACCAATACTATAGTTGCACCTAATCCCGCACCTGAAGCAACCCCGATTAGGTAAGGATCAGCTAAAGGATTTCGAAATAATCCTTGGTACACAGCTCCAGATACAGCTAGCGAGTATCCTGCAATTACAGCCGCAATTATTCTTGGAACCCTAATATCCCAAACTATCGTAATCCATGATTGAGGTATCTCCTGCCCCAGTGAAGAAAATTGCAGTTGAGAACTTACAATTTGAATGACTGACAAAGGGGGGATTTGAACCGACCCAACACCAACAGCCAAGATTGAAATTGCAAGTAAAATGCCAATAGAAACAATAACCGTGGGTGCACCACCTAGGCCATTTATTTTTGGCATTTTAACCACCGCCAAATCAGATCAGCATAATATTACCTGAAGCGATCTTCATAAAGAAACTCTGCTATTAGAGTCATTCCTTGAATCAAACGTGGTCCTTCAATAGCTATAAGGTCACCATCCATTGTCAATATCTTTTGATTACGAATAGCATCAACGGATTCCAGAGCACCGCTGTTAAGCAACATTTCACGACCTTCAGGATAAACACTAATAATAAACTCAGGATTTCTATCAACAATTTGTTCAACACTGACCTGAGGCCAACCGTCAGTATCATTGAAAATATTCTCAGCCTTCAATCTAGTCATAATTTCATTGGACAAAGTTCCGGAGCCACTTGTCCACCAATCCGGTGAGACATCATGATAAATTTTCACAGAGGACTGGATATCAGACACTTTTGACTCGATTTCACTCACAGACTGGAGAAATTCTTTAGCAATCTTCTCTCCAGTATTCTCTTTATTTACTATCTTCCCCCAAAGCTTTATCCGTTCAGCTACACCTTCAAGAGATGTGGGTGATTTTAGATACAATACCGGTATATCTAATGCGACCAAGTCCTGGTAAGGTCCATCAAAAAAAACATAAATCAAATCGGGCTCAAGGGAAACAATTTTTTCATAATCTAATGTGAAAGCGTTTCCAATTCTCGGAATATCAACTGTCGAAGGGGGATAACTAACAAATTCATGAGTAGCCAGGATGCGATCTTGTGCACCTAGATCGTACAAAATTTCCACTGCTGCAGAATCTATAACAACAATATTCTGCGGTGGGTCTTTCAAAGCAATCGGTTTCCCAAATCCGTCCGTTATTTCTAAGGGGAATGTGGACGAACCAGAACTGTTTGCATCCGTGTCAACTTGTAAACCAGCATTTGAATCATCAGCACAGCCAATAATAAAAAATATACAAACTATTATAAATTTTAGGATTAAAATGTTTTTCAATATTGTAAACCTCAATGTTTTAATAACTAATCAATTAAAAAGGCCCCACAACAAAACTGTGAGGCCTCAAAATTCCAGTGAACAAGACTCTCCGTTACGCGCAGATATAAACGTCTCGTACATTATTTAAGGTGTTCTGGCTTACGTATCAGTACTTTACCAACGTCTTCCCACGGTTATACGTTTAACGCAGTGACATATGTTGGAATTTCCTCGTTTACAGTGGCGCGACCGCGACGGACTTTAACCGTCTTCCCTTAAATCCTATACGTATTTCTTCAATTGTTAACGAACTCTTATACTTAAGACTAGCAGCTATCATAACAACTGACTACATAGCGTGACACGACTTAAAACTTAGTCGTATCCTGCTGCTGCATGCCCTCTTTCAAGCAATTTAGCATCGCGATCGAAGACATGTCAATAAGATCAACGACTTCAAATAAGCTTCTCTATCCAAAGCCATAAAGGAGACAACCCCTAAGGCCAGGGAACTGCGCACTCATCAAGCTACTGGTTGCTTAATAACACCCTGCATCCTGTCATATGCCCAACGCAACAATTCCTCGGTCTCTGACCAGTCTATACAAGCGTCAGTAACTGACACTCCATACTGAAGTTCCGAAAGATTGTTGCCTAGCTTCTGATTACCTGCATTTATATTACTTTCCAACATGCAACCAATCACATTACTATTCCCAGCTACCCTTTGTTCGATAATATCTTGAAGAGCTATAGATTGTCTTTTATGGTCTTTATTAGAATTCCCATGACTGCAATCAACCAATAATTGCGAGGGTACTCCTGATTTACTTAGCAACTCATTAGCTTGAAGAATAGCATCTGACCCAAAATTAGGCCCACTATTACCTCCCCTCAAAACGAGATGTCCATAAGGGTTGCCGTTTGTGTGTACAATACACGTCTGTCCAAAATGATCTATCCCAAGAAAAGCATGCTCCGCTCTTGCAGAAATCATGGCGTCAACAGCGACTTGCGCGCTTCCATCAGTGCCGTTTTTGAATCCCACAGGCATGCTTAGCCCACTAGCCATCTGTCTATGAGTTTGACTTTCAGTAGTCCTGGCCCCAATAGCAGCCCAAGAAACTAAACCAGCCAAGTATTGAGGAACAATCGGATCCAGAAACTCCGTTCCGGTGGGCAGCCCCAACTCTGAGACTTTCATAAGTAGTGATCGCGCTTTTCTAATTCCCTCATTAATATCGAAAGTATCGTCCAAATGAGGATCATAAATGAGCCCCTTCCAACCTACAGTCGTTCGGGGTTTCTCAAAATACACTCTCATCACGATGAGTATCCGTTCACTCAACTCATCTGAAAGAGCCTTGAGCCTGCTAGCATAATCTAGAGCCGCATCTTCATCATGGACAGAACATGGCCCTGTAATCACGAGAAATCTCGGGTCGTCTCCCCTCAATACAGCCTGTATTTGGCGTCTCCCACTAAGAACAGCAGCTTCAGTTTCTGTCGTTAGGGGCATCTCTTTGATGAGTTCGACAGGACTTATTAGTGGTTCCGTTTTCATTATGTTTACATCTCTTGCTGGTGATGGTTGCATTATAGTCACTACTCCCCTTCTTGAGAAATTAAAAACCCAGCCTCTGGTCGGCTGGGTCAAAGTCTTCCGTATTATTTATTTAAGCTTACATCGTAACCGACGCAGACTGCCCACCGACCGTATTTAGGCCGATAAAATAATAATAGTTAGAATATGTAAAACTAAGTATCTTCATGATTACCAATTCTACGTTAAATTATAAAAGTATGTCAATGGGTAACGATTCTGCTTTTGTCCGTCTACACACAGGTAAATATAAGTACCAATACAACTATTTACACAGATTTCAGTCGATTTCTTGTTAATGAATTTATCTATTGCCCTATTTGTTTCTATTTTCTTAGCAATGCAAACTATCCCTGAATAGATAACCTTGATCATCCGTCCAAAATCGGATGTATGTAGCTTGTTAATACACGCCTTCAATGAAGTTTCCCAAACCTCATATCATGCACTACATCCTAAGACGGATTATTTCGATGCTCACCAAGCTGTGCATACAATAAGAAAAAGTCATGAACTATTGTCCTTTGTCCATGAGAGTCAGGGGATATTTACTAAATGTGGAGATATTCGAAATCTCATCACGCATGTTCTTGCATCAAACGGCGTACTATAATATTAATAATTTAAATTATTAATATTATAGTAGCTTCTTGCTCAACCATTGAAGACAATGTGACAGAAATAATGCCAAAATTAAGAATTCCATCATTTGAAAACATACTAGGCGGACGGGGCGACAATCACAAATCAAAGTCTACCCCTGATCTCATAGTTGTCGGCCTTGGCAATCCTGGCCCAAAGTACGCCCAAACTCGTCATAATGTAGGCTTTTGGTGCATTGATGCACTTGCTGAAAAATACTCTGTTAAGTTGGATCGCAAACACAATACAACAATGATTGGAGAATGCCAAATAGGTACCCACCGAGTTATCCTTGCCAAACCACGAACTTATGTAAACCGGAGTGGAGACTCAGTTAATTACCTCCTAAATAGATATAAATCACGAAGAGACAATATCTTGATCCTTTACGACGATATCAATTTACCAATAGCAAAATTGCGGCTTAGAAACGGAGGTAGTGCTGGTGGCCATAATGGCGTAAAATCAATAATAGAGACTTTAGGAAGCCAGGATTTTCCCAGATTGCGTATCGGCGTGGGGAAACCTCGTGAGGGCGTAGATCAAGTTGAATATGTCATTGGGAATTTACCCCGTTCCGAGCACAAATTAATCGCCATTACTATCGACAACATTTCAGACATTGTAGAATCTATACTGTTTGAGGGTTTGGACGTGGCAATGAGCCGATTTAATTAGAATGTTAGCAAGTACTCTGTCACCTAAACGCCTTTGTTGCGTTCAGCAGAGGGTATTTGCTATATTAATTGGATAACGAAGATTACTCTTATGAACTCACGTAGCGTCTATTTTAGTGATATGTACCGCGCAATTCTGTTATGCAAAACCCAATGGCGCTGACATAGTCCATATCGAGCGTGGGGCTGTAGCTCATCTGGGAGAGCGCCTCAATGGCATTGAGGAGGCAAGGGGTTCGAGTCCCCTCAGCTCCACCATATCCCTTAGTCCTCAGAACTCACAAATGTATCCATTTTTGCAAGAGGTATTTAATGGCTCAAGATCGCAAAAATTCCTGTTTCGTATTGTTTCTACTGGCACTTTCATTATTATCAGTCACTATGGCATGTTCATCTTCTGTTAACGAAGAGAACCCCGCTGCGCCCACCCCCACCACGGAAACTAGTACCAAGAAGACAGCTAATGCTTCACCTACAAGTAAACCTCGATCAGTCCCAACCGCAGCAGTTACGATCCCGACTTCACCCACTGAGATACCAAATGTACAGTCCTCGAAATCAAGTAACCCAACAAAATCGCCCGAACCAATTGTGAAATCAACAGTAATTATTTCTCCAACTGTTGATGTGGCATCAGGCCCTACAGTGGTAGCGAAACCATTACCTACCCCAGGTGTTCTTCAAAACCCTAAGGATGAAATAACCTCTGCTCAACCTAAAGAGACGCTGGAACGTCGGACCACATTGCCCGAATTACCACCAGCTCCCGTGCCACAATTCACCTATGATGATATTGAAGAAACATTCCCGGAGGCTGTAACTGAAAGTCTCTCTAATGCCCTACATAGTGAATTTGAATCCCATACTCAAAAGATGGGCATATCCGCTGCCGTTTATAAACAGGGTATGGCCTGGTCAGACGCTAGTGGATTCGCAGATGTAGGAATCCCTATGACCACAACTACCCCCACGCGTCTCATGAGTACCTCCAAGACGTTTCTTGCTGCGCTAGTGATGACACAAATTGCAGAGGGTTTATATTCTCTCGACGATCAAGTGTCAGTACTATTAGGAACTCACAAAAAGTATCAAACGCTCAATAAGAATATCATTCCAGATGTCACCATAAGACAGCTACTTACGATGAGATCGGGAGTCCTTGGAACACACCGTGACAGTGGGAAAGTAGCAACTGGCAAGACAATGATGTACCCAACGTGGGACCCCATTGATAGCTTAAAGCTAGCCCAGACGCTTGCTGAGCCCCCTGGGACATACAAATATTCTCCTATCGCAAATTCGTACTTGCTTGGAATCGTTGCTGAAGAAAAAGGCAACAACGATCTGCTTACTCTATACCAAACAACTTTGCTTGACCCTCTCAATATAAATGTAGGTCTCCTACCCATAACTGAGACCCCCAAAGATTTAGCAGCCCCATTTGCTGAAAGATCCAAATACGGGGGGCCACAGGGATTTGGCGATCTTTCTAAAATCAAAATGTACACATCATACGGACTAGATTTCCAGCAATCAGACGGGAGGCTATCTTGGGCAGGAGCAGGGATTATATCTACTTCTGCAACAACAGCACGTTGGGCCTATGAACTCCTAAGTCCACATGGAACAGCTATAGGCAAACAAGCGCTATCCGACCTTTCGGAATCGTTCGTAGACGAATGGATCTCACTGAACGAACCCAGACAACAATATGGATACCACCTAGTCTCGACAGAATATGAACTGGATGATGGGAGATTAATTCTTACCTATGGACACCCTGGAGGAGGATCTGGGTATTCCTCCTTGCTTTATTATGTACCCTCGCTAGATGTTGCGATTTCTATACAAGCTAATACGGAAATTAGTCACACAATAGGTACGTGCGCAGACCGCTCCAAGGGTGGCCTCAGGCAGGGTTCAAGTCCTTTGGGATGTATCGGAATCGCATTCCTGGAAATCCTTTCTGACGAATTCCTTAATTGATAATAAATCTCTTTAGATACTATTTGAGGTATTCGGGATCCTAAACTCAAAGAGGTCCAGGTCCGCACCACCTTATAGGTGATTAGTGCGGACCTCTCCCAAAATTCCTAATTCGGTTTGTAAGATGTACAACCGCTGCTAGAAACTAGCCCCTCTGAAGTATGCTTCTTCCGAGCATTATGCCCCAAATTGTCCAAACGATATATGCAATGCCACCAACCTGACTAGTCATCTCAAGTTGAGAAGAATCTGCAGCTCCAACAATCCCTAAAATAAGTGATATTGCAGACACAACAGCTACTACTAGTGCAGCAGGTTTGTTGAAGTCATCTCGTGTAGAAAGCCCCAAGCTAAGAGCGAGGAATCCTAGACTCCCTGCCAGATGGGAAACACCGTTAAGACCCAAAGACACAGAATATACGGCTTCCGAACCCGAGTTAGCAATCTGATGAACTAATCCCTGAGCAAAAATCCAGCCTATGATGGCCACCATGATCAGGAGTCCTCCATATAAGGTCAACCCATAACCATTACCATCATCCCTTACCGGGCCCTGAAGTACATGCAATCCATACAGCATCATGATAAGACCCAATGCTATTATGAAGCCTGATAAATGAGCCATCATTGAATTCGATGCCAAGGCAGTTGTAGCCGCACCCACGTCTGCGGGATTCACCTGAGCTGTCAACATGACGCCAGGCTGAAGCATATAAAAAACCACCGCTAAAATAGGACCAATAATTAGCGAAAGTCCTCCAAGCTTGTTTACCGTTAACGTTCCCATAGCTTACCCTCCTTTTTTTAGTAGATATGAGTCAAAATCCTATGTCACACCCCATTGGTGCGTACAATCCACATATTATTCCAAGCCAAGATATGACAATACTAGTACCCTTGTGACAGAAATTACCAAATTTTTACTTTTCCTAAAAAAAGAAAAAGCTCGATCCCCAAAAAAGGGATCGAGCTTCATTCTCTAACTTATTTCCGAAATCTCTTATCTAGTCAGCCGCGTGTTCCTTAAGATAATATTCTGGGCCTTCTTCACCTGGATTTGGTAAAATATGTCCGGCTTCCATCGTCCAACCACCAGGTGCTTCATTGATACGGGAACCTACCTTGGTGTGATCAATGCCGCTTATCTTACAGAAAGCATCCACCAGCGACTGCCGTATTGTCTCCTTAACCTCAAGTGTACGTCCAGCCCGATTATGTCCATCGATATAGTACTTATCGGGATATCCTGAGTCTGTACCGTCAGGAACGTCCCAGAAAATGACATGTACAAAGCTTCGCGGCGCACCCGTAGTATTACAATGAATATCAGTAAAGGCTGTGGCTATCTTAGGTCTAAGCTCCATTGCGACTGAACCCTCAGGTATTATACATTCATATACTGGCATCTCAGTACCTCCAAAACTTACTCTGTAGCACTACGTAAAATTCAACTTGAAATGGCTATTTGGCTATTGTAGATAAAATTTCTTGATCGGGTCAGTAAAATGTCCCTCATCTCTTGCAGATACAATTACCTCATCTTCATCACAGCCTAACTCCTCCACCCACATATCACACAGACTTGCTAATAATTTCTCGCGTGTTTCTTTGTCACATCCATCAGGTATAGTGCCACGAACGGTAGACGTCGTAGAAAGCTCCCCGCCTCTGAATCCAGAGCCTTTAGGAATAACAACAAATTTCACTTCCACATCGTCTGCTGTTCCTCCCAATATAGAGGTGCTAATCTCCGAGAGACCAGATGCTAATTTGGGCTTCTGCTCCTCGGAAACAATACCTTCTTGCACATAACAAAGAAAATTGATCATCAAATTGTTCCTAGCTGGTCCACACT
>Ga0310344_10001562_pt1 | contig 17541 bp, 16 predicted proteins | sample HC15DNA20200_MG_FD_203801 | JGI IMG/M metagenome (GOLD analysis project Ga0310344, IMG submission 203801) | Marine microbial communities from station ALOHA, North Pacific Subtropical Gyre - HC15-DNA-20-200_MG | ecosystem: Environmental > Aquatic > Marine > Oceanic | place: Pacific Ocean: North... | reverse complement strand
GCAGCAGGACTCCTTCTGCCGGAGCTTGGAAGGGCATATCATTCCTACTCGATCAGAAAATATAGCTTGTCTGAGCAACTTCGGGGATTGTAGATATACGACTAAAGACAGTCAAGACAAGATCAGCAATGGGAAACCGGGACTTCTAAATCAGGCCCCCTACAAACTCGGCTACGGCTACTGCTATAATCGCGCAGTCTGATTAGTTTCGCAGGAAGCATATGAGAGTTTTACTTTCGACTACCAGGGATCGCCTCCTCCTGGCTCTGCAATACCAGGATTACCGAAACCTCTGGATAGCCACTACTTGTTCCGCTTCCGCGGCGTGGGCGTTGATCATTGCCCGAGGGTGGCTTGCCTTTGAGATAACCGACGGATCTCTCTGGGTCGGTATAGTAACCTTTGCGGCTATTGTCCCAAGGGTGTTTTCGACTCCTATCTCGGGATTCTTAGCAGACAAATTAGACCGTCAGAATCTATTACGCTGGATCTTTGCCCTCAATATGGTCAATAACTCTCTCTTAGCGTTATTGGTCATGAGTGGGCAGGCAGGCCCATGGATGTTGACTTTCTTAGCGCTGGTCAATGGAACACTACGGGCCAGCCAGATGACAACGGCATCAGCGTTGATACCCAACCTAGTAGCCAAAGAACACCTAATGAACGCTATCGCCCTAAACCAAGCTACCCAACAGGGTGCTCGGATGGCTGGAGCACTGGCGATCGTCCCTCTTTTAGGGTTCGTAAACATTGAATCAGCCTTTTGGCTTTGCAGTTCTTTCTATGTGTTTGGATTCTTACAGGTCTCCAGGATCAAGACCAAATCCACAGGAGTCATAGATAAAAACCAAAGTTTCTTAGCCAACCTGTTCGAAGGGTTTGTTTACGTCTACAGGCGTCCTCTCATCATGTCCATGGTATTACTGGTATTGGCACACTGTGCCTTTACTATGTCTTACGAGTCTCTCTTACCAGCCATATCCGAAGACAAACTGGACGCTGGTTCGGTTGGAGCCAGTTTTCTGATCGCCGGCATAGGTGGTGGAGCGCTGCTATCTTCGGTCTTTCTAGCCGGGGTCAGAAGTATTTCCATACGTGGAAAGCTGTTCGTGCTTTTTGCTTTTAGCAGCGGCGTTGGCCCAGTGCTTTTGGCTCTATCCGATAACGCCACTCTGTCCATCGGTGCTACAGTGTTCATGGGCATCAGCCAGGCGGGATTCATGACTATCAGCCACACCATCATTCAATCCCTGACCGAGGATCACGTCCGTGGCCGCGTTTCCGGCGTCTATTCCGTTCACGTAGGAGGCAGCATGGCCGTAACCAACATGGCCAACGCCGCTATTGCCGATGTATTCAATGCCTCAGCGGTACTCGTGGCAGGGGGGCTAGCTTTCGTGGTCATCGTATTCTTCAGCTTAGGCAGCGGCTCACTTCGCAAACTTTATTTCCCTACCGACGAACCGGTATCTCTAGGATCAGCAGTAGATTAGCGGAAGCTGTAAACCGACCCCTCCATATTGCAACGGCAAGGGGTCCATAAATTAGGAGTTAATCATGGCAGAGACCACCAACGAACTAGATCAGTACCTGGCATCAACTACCAAGTCGAAAGCCCTTTGGGAGGACGCCAAGAACTATCTTCCAGGCGGCGACAGCCGGAACTCCATCTTCTGGGCGCCATACCCCATCTTCGTGGACCACGCCAAAGGCGCTCATGTGGTCGATTCCGACGGTACCGACCGACTAGATTTCATCGGCACCATGACAACTTTAATACTTGGCCATTCACCCAAGCCGGTGGTAGATGCAGTAGACCAGCAGATAGGCAAGGGCATGGTATACAACGCCCCCAGCGCCCACCAGGTACGCCTGGCTAGGCTTCTATGTGAGCGCATACCCAGTTTTGATCTAGTTCGTTTCACCAACTCAGGCACAGAAGCCACATTAAATACCATCAGGGCGGCAAGGGCCGTTACGGGAAAGAGCAAGATTGCAAAGGTTGAGGGCGGTTATCACGGCAGTCACGACCAGGTCAGTGTCAGCGTGAGAACCAATCCAGCAAAGTCGGGTGAACGCACACGCCCCGATGCTATGCCAGCGACCGAAGGTCTGGGCGAGGGGACTCTGGACCAAGTCGTGGTGATTCCCTTCAACGAGACCACTATCGCAAAACGAAGGCTGGAAGAGAATAAAGACGACCTGGCGGCTGTGATAATTGAACCCATGTTGGGTTCGGTGGGAATGCTGCCAGCCACTTCTGAATTCCTGAGTATGCTCAGGGAATTCACCGCGGACAATGGAATCATCTTGATCTTCGATGAGGTCATCAGCTACCGGGCTTCGTCCGGCGGCTGCCAAGAGTACTATGGTATCACTCCGGATATGACTTCCCTCGGAAAGATCATTGGCGGAGGGTTCTCTATCGGTGCCTTTGGCGGCAAGAAAAGCATCATGGACCTATACGATCCATCCCAAACCGGTGGCCCCCGAGTTGCCCACGCCGGTACATTCAATGCCAACCCAGTAACCATGCTGGCAGGAGCCGCAACCTTGGACGAGCTAACCCCGGCAGTTTACCAAGAACTAGCCGAAAAGACCGACTACTTGAAGTCGGAGATTCTCAAAGTAGGGAAGGAGCTAGAAATACCGATTCAGGTCACTGGGATCGGATCGCTCTTCGGAATACACTTTACCGGTGAGGAATTGGTAGGCTATCGGGACATAGCGGCTGAGGATGCTGCATTCCGCCACAAGGTTTTTTTGGGTATGTTGAACGAGGGCATTCTGATGGCCTCGAATCTGGTAGGAGCAGTCTCCACCGAACTCGGAATAACAGAGATGGACGCCTTCACAGCAGCTCTACGACGAGTATTGGAACGTGCCCTGGCCCAAGCGAATTAACAATAAGGGCCGGCAAAGGAAAAACAATGTTCGATAATTTTGAAGAACTTCAGATCGGGGCCAACGGCACCACCATCAACCTAGTGAAGGGAGGTAACGGGCCGCCCCTACTGATGCTCCATGGCTACCCTCAGACCCACGCCATGTGGAATAAGATCGCTCCTCGGCTAGCTGAGGACTTCACCGTAGTCTGTCCTGACCTGCGTGGTTATGGCGACAGCGCTAAGGTTGATGGCGACGCCGATCACATGAATTATTCCAAACGAACCATGGGACAAGACCAGGTGGATGTCATGAAGGCCTTGGGGTTTGAACAATTCTACTTGGTAGGACACGATCGAGGCGGACGAGTCTCTCACCGCCTCACCAAAGACCATCCAGACCGCGTCCTGAAGCTAGTGACACTGGATATAATCCCCACACGGTCAATGTTCCAGATAGTCGACAAAGATTTCGCCACCAACACTTGGCACTGGTTCTTCTTGATTCAACCCTTTGATTTCCCAGAGAAAGTCATCGGAGGGAATCCCGAGTTTTACGCGAGACGTGGTTTCGAACGCACCAAGGACGCCGAAAAGGTATTCACCCCTGAGGCATTAGCCGACTACATACGATGCTTCAGTATCCCCGGCACAATCCATGCTGTATGCGAGGACTACCGTGCCGGAGCGAGCATAGATCTGATCCACGACGAGGCTGACTTCGACCAGAAGGTCGATTGCCCCATGCTGGCACTCTGGAGTCAAACGGGTTTTGTCGGAAAAACTCAAGACCCACTGAAGATATGGGGCGATTATGCAACCAATGTGACAGGGAATTCTCTTCCCTGTGGCCATTACATAGCAGAAGAACTGCCTGATGAGTCTTACACAGCCATCAAACAATTCTTATCTCAATAAACGCCATTCCAAAACAAAGGAGAATGAATAATGGGTTCAATCAGAATGTACACCGGCGACGATGGCACCACCAAGATCGAGGAGATCAACCCTTCCGAACACCCTTCCTGGAACACTCTGCATGACGCATCAAAGATAGTATTCAGAGCTCAGGAGCCCGGATTTTTCAGCGACTGGCACATCGCCCCCCGTCGGCAATACATCATCACCCTGTCCGGCGAAGCAGAGATCGGCTTGAAGGACGGCACAGTCCACCGTCTAGGGGCCGGAGATGTCAATCTGGCAGAGGATCTAACTGGCGCTGGCCACACCACCCGTGTCGTTAGCGACGTTCCCCGCATCACGGCCACCGTTCACTTAGAAGACTAGACAGATTTCCGCCAGAAACAAAGAAAGGCGTCCCGAGCGTTTCGAGACGTCTTTCTTTGTTTCTGACAACTATTCATATAAGATTTCAACCACTCAGTTATCCAGAGACCTTAGAATAGTCTCATATATTTGGATAACAAATCATCACGCCTGTTGATAAATGCCACCTGACTGATTCCCGGCATTTACTGAAGCAATGTCACATGAGGCTCAATTGAAACCCTGGGTACTATTAGCCACCGCACAAACCCCTGGCGACGGCGCAGAACTCTGCCTATACCAACGAGACCAAGAATTCGCGATTCAGGCAGATGATATCGAACTGATGAACAGCCGGGTATTCGGATCAGAAAAAGCGTTGGCAACCCTCGCCTGCCAGAAGCTCACGGACGACGCTAAACCTCGCGTGTTGATTGGCGGGCTGGGCATGGGATTCACCGTCAGATCCGCACTCGACGAACTTGGTATCAACGCCCGGATTCGAGTGGCGGAACTGGTGCCTGCTGTGGTCAGGTGGAACAGGGGAGTCTTGGCTCACCTTGCCGACAATCCCCTAGATGATGAGCGGGTATCGGTCCAAGAAGGCGACGTAGCTAATATGATTAAGCGCGGCAGGGGAGCGTATAGCGCTATACTGCTCGATGTGGACAATGGCCCCAATGCCTTGACCTCCATGGACAACGATTGGCTTTACAGTATTCCCGGACTCGAGACGGCCCACACGGCATTGAAACCCCACGGCATATTAGGCATCTGGTCTTCAGAACAGGACGCGGCATTTGCCAAACGACTGGGACAAGCGGGTTTCGACGTGGAGGAATTTCAGGTACGCAGTAGAGGTAATAAGGGCGGCCACAACATCATCTGGATCGCCGAACGTATCTAAACAGAACACGTCGTCATCCCGGAAGTTAACAGACTCTTTCGATTTAATTAATGGATTAACCTAAAAACGATGCTTGATGACCCAATATCTCAAATTGCTAAGGATCTACGACTCAGACCGGGCCAAGTTTCTGCAACGGCTTCGTTACTAGATGGCGGCGGGACCGTTCCTTTCATTGCACGTTACAGAAAGGAAAACACCGGTAGTCTGGACGAAGTGGAGATCACCAGCATACGCAATCGCCTCTTTCAGATCAGAGAACTCACAGAACGCCGTCGAGTCATCCTTGAATCCCTCGAAAAACGCGGACTACTTACAAATGAATTACAGAAAACCATTCTCGGTGCCGAGACTTTGTCAACCTTGGAAGACATCTATCTGCCTTATCGTCCGAAGCGTCGCACTCGAGCAACCATCGCCAAAGAAAAGAGATTAGAGCCATTGGCGCTCCAAATCTGGGGGCAAGAAGATTTTGACGTCAACGAGGCCGCTGCTAAATACGTCGACTCCAACACTGGCACGGTCAATGGGGTGGACAACGTCCAAGACGCCCTAACCGGCGCCCGCGACATAATCGCCGAATGGGTCAGTGAGAACACAATTGCTAGGAGAGAGATCCGAAAGCTGTTTTGGTCCGAGGGAACTTTCTCCTCTTCGGTTATTTCCGGAAAGCGAGAGGAAGCATCAAAATATCGCGATTATTTCGAATGGAAAGAACCTGTGATAAAAGTCCCGTCCCACAGAGTATTGGCCATGCTTCGGGGAGAAAAAGAGTCCATGCTCTCGATCAATATTTCGCCGCCTGCCGTACAAGCAGTGGCCTTGTTGCAAGATATTTTCATAACTGGAGAAACCCAAGCGTCTGATGAGATCAATCAGGCTATAAAAGACCGTTACAAGCCGCTCCTGGAATCATCTATGGAAACGGAAGTGCGAAAAGAGGCACGGATTCGCGCCGAAGATACTGCAATAGCCGTATTTGCCGACAACCTACGGGAACTGTTGATGGCTCCAGCCTTGGGACAGAAAAACGTTCTCGCATTGGACCCTGGCTTTCGTTCAGGCTGCAAAGTGGCCTGTCTAGACCGTCAGGGGCAGCTACTCCACAACGACACCGTCTACCCCCACACTGGAGACCGGGCCGAAGAGGAAGCGGGCTACAAGATAGTCGACCTGTGTCGCCTATATGATGTTGAGGCCATCGCGGTTGGTAATGGTACGGCTAGCCGCGAGACAGAGGGCTTTCTCAAGACACTCGAACTAGATTCCAACATCGATATAGTTATGGTGAATGAGAATGGAGCGTCTGTATATTCAGCCTCTGAAGTGGCCCGAAATGAGTTCCCAGACCACGACCTGACTGTCCGAGGCACGGTGTCCATAGGCCGGCGTCTGATGGATCCTTTGTCTGAGCTGGTTAAGATTGACCCGAAATCCATTGGCGTCGGTCAATACCAGCATGACGTCGACCAGAAGTCCCTTAAGGAACGTTTGGATGAAGTAGTGGGAAGCTGCGTGAACAATGTGGGCGTAGAACTGAATACCGCCAGCGCTGAGCTACTGTCTTACGTATCGGGCTTGGGGCCAAAACTGGCCAACGCCATCGTGAAGTACCGGAAAGAAAACGGGCCGTTTTCCAACCGAGAATCCTTAAAGAATGTACCTCGACTTGGACCCAAAGTGTTTGAACAAGCAGCCGGGTTTCTACGCATCAGAGATGGGGATAACCCGCTGGATTCTAGCGCTGTTCACCCAGAGTCTTACGAAGTTGTGCGGGCTATAGCTAAGGACCTGGGAAAGACCTTAGACCAAATGGTTGGCAATTCCAGCATCACTCACCAGATCGATCCTAACCTCTACTTGACCGACAAATTTGGCCTGCCCACCTTAACCGATATCATCGAAGAGCTCGCCCGGCCAGGCCGGGATCCCCGAGAGGAATACAAATCTTTCAGTTTCGCCGAGGACATCCAAAAAATCGAAGACCTGTCCGTTGGCATGAAGCTTCCCGGAATCATCACCAATGTCACCGCATTCGGCGCATTCGTAGACGTAGGCGTCCACCACGACGGCCTGGTTCACATCAGCAACTTAGCCAATAAATATGTAAGCAACCCCGCCGACGAAGTAAAAGTCCAACAGCATGTATGGGTAACAGTTCTAGAAGTGGACATGGAAAGAAAGCGCATCGGGTTGAGTATGAGAGAGTAGGTGGGTTTAAAATTGGACATGGTATGAACCATCCTAGCGATACTCCAAACGACTCACCTCGTTTTCCGGTCACATTCAGCATGGCCGAATCGCTATATTACAGCCGCATTGGGCCAAGTGACGGGCCTCACCTGAAAGCAATATTCTCAACGGCCGCCTTCGCTAACCAATCCAAGGTAGTATTACAATAACCTCCGTTAACCACTCACCAAAAAGGGGTACCAACTGCCATGCAATTCGGCCATTTCTTGTATCCAATGAAATTTGATGACACTCGAGACGATCAAGAGATAGACCAATGTCTTGACGAAGCTGTACTGGCCGAAAAATTGGGGATGGATGCCATCTGGTTCGCCGAGCATTATTTCACCGGCGAGTGTGTCTACGGCGACCCACTGGTCTTCGCAAGCGCCGTGGCTGTCAAAACTTCGAGGATCAAACTGGGATTTGGAATCATCGAACTGCCCCTCCACAATCCGGTTAGAATCGCCCATCAGACGGCATTGCTGGATAACCTATCCAAAGGGCGACTGATGGTCGGCACTGGCCGCGGATCCAACTACAACGCCTACGAGTACGTAGGGTTTGGGACCGAACCTGCTCTCGGCAAACGCCAACTGGAAGAGGCCGAAGAACTGCTAATCAAGGCTTGGACTACGGACAACGTAAAGTTCGATGGTGAATTCTGGAAAGTGGCGTTCCCGTCTGTTCGTCCCAGGCCTTTCCAGAAGCCACATCCGCCTTTGTCGCGGGCTGCCTCTACCCTCCCATCCGTCATCGAGATGGCCAAAATTGGGCGTCCAGTACTGATTAGAGGCGGCACATTTGATGCTACTGCAGAACAGATAGAAGCGTACCGCGACAATATGTCAGAATCCGGATTTAGCGACGAGGCAGTTCAGAATAATCTTGACCAAATTTGGGTCTGGCGGGAGATGCATATTGCCGACACAAACGACCAGGCTTGGGACGAATATCTACCTGCTCACTACAAAGCCTACGAACACATGGAAGCTGTGAGGAGAGAGTGGAACCCCGATGGTATGGAGATGAATATCCAGCGCCCTCCCATGAAGCGAGAAGGCTACGGCAAAATCCCTAACCCGTCCGTTGGCGAATTGTTGATTGGCGGGCCCGAGAGAGTGGCAGATCAAATCGCAATGATGAGGGACATGGGTATCAAGAATCTGATGTTGACTAACAGGGGATTGATCTCTAAGGAAAATACGGTTAAGTCACTTCGCCTGCTCAACGAAAAGATCACGCCCAAGTTCCGCGTCGACTGACCCCTTATTGGGGCAACCTCATTAAGCAGCGGTCTGCTACGAAACTGACAGTAGCGTTGGGGAATCTGGGAGAAGAAAGACAAAAGGCGCCCTGAGTTGATTCGGACGCCTTTTAAGTTTCGGTTAAAAGGGAATTTGGTAAAACCTATATCTTGCCTTTGTCTTTAGTGAAGATAGGACTTAGCTCCACTCGAGTAGGATCACCGTCGAACCAAGGGGATACAGTTTCGCGCCACTTGGTGTAGTGTGGAGCCGAACGGTGCGCTGTCTCCCAGGCATCTTTATCTTGGTAGACCTCATACAGATATACGGTGTTCTCATCGGTGGGGTCGGCGTGGACGTCGAATTGCAAGCAGCCTGGTTCGTCATTGTTAGACCCAACAGCATCACCCATAGTTGCCTCAATGAATTCGGCCCGATGTCCAGGTTTTATCTTGGCGGTTACGAATAGTGCAAACATTATTCCTCCATGAACATTTATATTATCTCTTAACCCATAATGCGCCTGGGCATTATAGCCAAGTGGGTATCGACGGACAACAGGTTCCCTGTCGAGCCATATCTACTAGCTCAAGATGACACCAGTGAGCTCTGGTTGTAGAATATCGACCATTGATTGACCTGGCGCCTATTAAAGACTAGGGAGCATTCTTCATGGCTGATATCCCAATCGTATACACATTGACTGTCTGCCCTGCTTGCGACGCCCTTAGGGCTGCTTGGAAGCGCGACGGTATCGAGTACCAAGAGATTCGGGTGGACCAGAGCCAAGACGACCTGGACACCGCCCTTGATTACGCTGCCACGGTGCCAATAATCATTTATCCGGATGGTCGCGTGGAGGTCGGATTCGAGGGCCAGACCGGTTGAGAGATTGGCTAACGGGTCGTTGACCCGACAAAGTTCCCGACCATAACTATGTAGTGAAATACCGCACTAGATTAGGAGGAGATATGGCCCGAGAAGATAGCGTAGTAACTCCAGAAAGATATGCCCAGGGGTTCAACTACCCTGATTACATGGACCAGATCAAAGTGAACAAAGCCCGATTTGAAGGGTTCTACGATGGCCTAACCTTGAGCGCCGAAGACGTATCCTTCTTTAAAGAGCTATCTCAACGTCCCAATGGACCAGCAAAGATGATGGTTATTGGCGAAGACTGGTGTGGGGATGTAGTACGTGGACTACCGGTATTGGCTAGAGTCGCAGAAGCTGCGGGCATTCCGATTAGCATTTTCCCCAGAGACAGCCATATGGACATCATGAACGAATACCTAAATAGGGGGGAGTTCTTGTCTATACCAGTAGCCGTGTTTTACACCACTGACCATAAATATATCTGCCACTGGATAGAGAGACCGGCTATTGCGATTAAAGAAACAGGCGAGATTGAGAAAGCGATCAGGGACGAGAACCCGACAATAGAGGAAAGGGAATTCGGTCAACAGCGTCGCGCTCGCCTTGCTGAGAAGGCTCAAGACTGGATCGATGCCACTGTAGTGGAACTGAAGGAATTGCTTAGTAACAGTATTACCTAGTCCTGACTATTAATAGCCCTTATTAATATACTTACTAAGTCTTATCAGACGCCGGATTTAATATTCTCTGGCGTTTTATATCCAGGTCTTTTCAGGCATCATTATTGGGTAACGAGATCGTTCAAATTTGCATTGGTCTTGCAACTTACAAATTTCCAGTCAGTTTAGGTTTTCTCGCCACCAAGAACAGAATCGCACCCACCATATTAAGCCCAGCCAAGGTGATGAAGGCCAGATCGTAATCACCAAGTTCATCACGCATAAACCCAGCCATTGGCGCTGCAACTAGCAGTAGCACATTCATAGGAACAGTCGAAATTCCCAGTATCTTCCCAAAAGAAGCCCGGCCAAAATAATCGCCACGAATCGCCGTCGTAAGCGGTGTCCGCCCACCAAATCCAATGCCAAACAGTACTGCAAATGCATAGAAATATATCAACTCAGGACCAATAACCAGGAAGACGACGCCAATTCCCTGGATCGTGGTGAATATGAAAAGCGCCACATTTTTAGGAATTAAATCCCCAATCCAACCGCCAAGAAATTGAAATACGATGGAGACAGACGTCTGCAACATAATGATCCAAGCAGCGGTTTGCAATCCGTAGTCCAGATCACTCATAAGCAATCCCAAGTGGGACATGATGGCCAAGACTACCATTGAACCGAACCCGTGGCCAAAGGATATACACCAAAAAGCCTGGGTGCGCAGTGCTTGGCCGATGGTCAATTCCAGTTCTTGGTTCTGCTCCACCTCACTCGCTTGCGAATCAGAATCAGCGACCACCGGTGCCTGTCCATCCGGATAATCTGCAATATCTTCGGGCTTGTTTCGGATTATCTTAGGCAGTACCAACGCTGAAATCAGAGTGATTACCGCAAATATCTCTGCCGTATGACGCCAGCCTATCCGATCAGCATCAGGGTTGATCAGCCAAGCGATTAATGGCATTAACACTAACCCGCCCACCCCCATACCAACCATTGCTAGTCCCATGGCCATACCCCGGTGGCGAAGGAACCAGTGGTTTAGAAGCGTCATCACCGTGAGCCAACCCGCCTGCCCCTGACCGACCGACATGATGAAATAAGCCAGGTAGAACATCCAAAGGTTCTGTACCTGGCTGAATAATACGAACCCGAGGGTAAGAATCGATAACCCAGTAAAAACCATGAACCTGGGACCCAAGCGGTCGACCATGTAGCCTGCTATCGGCCCTGTTAGGCTTCCCTCAATGCGGGTGAAGCTAAGGGCTAACCCTAACTGGGTGCGACTCCACCCAAAGTGCGACTCCAAAGCAACAGCCCAAAGCGCAGATGCCTGAAAAATCGGGACAGAGGTAATCATCATGATAAAACCACTGACAGCTACCATCCACCAGCCGTAAAAAACGCTTCTGGTATTACCCCAAGGATTCCCTATACTCAAAAATCTAACCAATTCATCTCTGTCTAATGCTTACTGGATCTTTATTATAATCAGACATGTTTCAGGCTCATATACATCGGCAAGACCCTATTTCTAGTCGTTACCCTTTGCCATTTGGTTCTCGAACGCTAGAATAGGTTCTCCATCGCAAGGCGCGGTGATAAAGCAGTTTATGGAGTGATTATGCAGTACGGAGTCTTTATGATGCCTTCTCATCCTCCGGAGCGAGAGGTGTTCCAAGCCCACAAATGGGATCTAGACTGCCTGGTTCTAGCGGACAAATTGGGGTTTTCAGAAGCTTGGATCGGAGAGCATTACACCGCACCCTGGGAGCCTATTCCATCACCGGACCTAATGATAGCCCAGGCATTGATGCTTACCAAGGACATCCGCCTGGGCACTGGAGTACACTTGCTCCCTTATCACCATCCCGCGGAACTGGCCTGCCGTGTCGCGTACCTAGACCATCTGGCGCAGGGTCGGTTTATGTTCGGAATCGGTTCGGGTGGCCTACCTACGGACTACACCATGTTTGATGTAGACGGCATGAACGGACAGCACCGAGATATGACACGTGAGGCAATTGATATCATCCTACGGCTCTGGTCAGAGGACGAACCATTCGAGTATAAAGGCGAGTTCTGGAACGTCAATTTACCGGAACCTCAATACGGCACCCTGAAACACCACATAAAACCGTTCCAACCGCCCCATCCTCCCATCGGGGTGGCCTCGGTGAGTTTCGCATCAGAGACTCTCAAAATAGCTGGGGAGCGCGGGTTCATACCCATGAGTCTAGCATTCAACCAAGAATACGTGATCAGCCACTGGGAAGCTGTACTAGACGGTGCAGATCGTAGCGGCAGGACTCCAAGTCGCAGGGATTGGCGCATAACCAGAGATGTTTGGGTTGCTGATTCCGATGACGAAGCTTACGACAAAGCAGTAAATGGCATGCTGGGTCGGGTCTGGGGTGAATATCTACTGCCTTTGTTTGACCAGTTTAGTCTGCTTCATGTAATCAAACACGACTCCGATATCCCAGACTCAGCAGTCACTCCAGAATACATGGCTGAGCATGTTTGGCTAATCGGATCTGCGGACACCGTTGAAAAAAAGATACGTGACCTGTATGAGATGTGCGGTGGTTTCGGAACTCTGCTGTCTCTGGTATATGACAACATAGATAACCAGCAAGGCTGGGAGAATTCCATGCGGATGCTGGCCCAAGAAGTAATGCCCAGGCTCTCAGACATGAACCCAGATTAGGTATACAACACATCCTATACAAATAAACCTCTTTCACCTACTGTCTTCAGTAAAACCGAAGTCTCTGTTTGTTCCTAATCTGTACTCTATAGTCGGCCGAGACCTTAGTAAGACACGGCTTAAACTCCATTAAAAAAGGCCGCCCGATCGGGCGGCCTTTTTACATAGTCCATTGGAAGGACTTACGCTTTCTTCTGTCTCAGAGGAGCACTCACTTCATGGAGGAAGCTAAGTATCTCCACATGGGACTGCCAGACTCCAGTTTGGTGATAAGGTATCCCTTTCTCTTCGCAAAATGACTTTACTACAACCTGGGCTTTTTTTAGGTTGTTTCGGGGCATGTTTGGGAACAAGTGATGTTCAATCTGATAGTTCAGTCCCCCATACCAGAAATCTGCAACTGGGTTGCCCTCCACGTTCCTAGCTGTCAACACCTGTTGATGGAGGAAATCCATGTCGTCTTCTTTATCTAATATGGGCATACCCTTATGATTTGGGGCAAACACGGATCCCATATAGATACCGCCTAGCGCCCGGTGAACGGCTATGAATGCAATTCCATGCCAGGGGCCTAAGAAAAAGAAGATCACTGCCAAGTATGAGACTAGCCCGGCGACGACCAGAACTGGCTCGGTAACCGGGTACCGCATCCGCTCTTTTCGAATCTGATAGGCTATGCCACCAAACAGCAAGCTCAGTGCCGTCAACATCAATAACGGATAGAACAACACTGCCTGATGCTTCACAGTAATCCGGCCGATACCCTTCATAGCCATAGCCTGCTCTTGAGTGAAGGCGAATAGCGACACTTCTATATCACCATCAATCTCGAGCTGGTTAGGCGCACGATGATGAGTATTATGCTTGTCCTGCCACCAACTAGGGGTCATGCCAGTCAAGAAACCGACGCCCAACAACACCCAGTCGTTGTGTCTGACTTTTTTGAATATCTGGCGGTGTCCAGAGTCATGTCCTAGAAACCCTAGGTTCGTGAAGGTCAGCGCAAGAAATGCAGCATTCAGCATCTGAATCCAGAGTGTGCCACTGAATATGACCATCACAGCAATACTGATGGCTACCATGAACACAACGCTAGGTATCTTCCATACGTAATAGCCATATTGCCGATCTAAGAGGCCTGCGTCGCTGACTCGCCGTTTCAGTTCTAGATATTCTCTGTCGCGTTCTCGTCTGGTGATGGGTTCTGCAGAATCGAAATCTTCGCTAGCATTGGGTGTGACTCCGACTGCGGAACCTATTATGTTTTCTGTACTAATGATTCTCTCCCGTGGCCCCTGTGGCTCACGTGATTCTAAGGGTTCCGACGGTCAGCTCTGTAAGCCTAATTAATCCCACCGAAAGTCACTTTAAATTATAGCGGTTTGACACACTAGTCACCACCAAATACGAGAGCACATTACTCTGAATTTCCGCTACGTTCCCTAGCTAAATCTTCAATAAATGACAGCTATCTCTTGCTGACTTCTTCTCTAATGTTAGCTGCAGTAGCCTTCAGCGCATTCAGTACGATCGTCGGCGGAGCCGGCGCCACAGAACAGTAGTTGACTCCCATGCTGATCAGATCTTGGGGTGTGAATCGACAAGCGGCGTGGTTCACGGGGATATAAACCCTAGCATTACCAACGGAGTTCACCTTAGCCGCAAGTTCGACAAATGTCTCCCTCAGTTTTGGGTCGGCAGGGTCGGTCAACCCAAGGGCCGTGCTGATGTCTGTAGGTCCAAGAGCAATCACGTCCACACCTGGTACGGCCGCTATATCAGCAATTTCGTCAAGACCCCGTTTGTCTTCAGTCATCACAATCAACAATATCTCGTCATTGGAAGTTTGCATGTGCTCGGTCCACGGCACAGAACCGTAACCGGCCGCCCGGGTGCTACCCGCTCCACCTCGTTCTCCCAGTGGAGGATATCGGACGGCTTCCACAGCTTTGCGCGCACCCTCTACCCCAGCAATATGGGGAACCTGGATTCCCTGAGCGCCCATATCCAATAATCGGAGGATGGTCTTGGGATTTTCGTCAGGCACTCTAACAACAGGGGTGATGTCACAGAGATCTGCGACGCGAATCATCTCGCCCACAGTCTGCATATCGAATATAGAATGCTCCATGTCTATGAAAGCACCGTCGAAACCGGCTTTGGCAATTATCTCTACAACGGCGGGATCGGCGAACCCGATGTGGCTGACAAGGGCTAATCCGCCCTCACGCATCACCTTTTTGATTCTGTTTGGTTTCATAATTCACTCCGTCTCTGTACGCAAGTTTGCTTGCTGTCACCGATTGACACGACCATCATTAACTGAATCCCAAGCGAGTGTAAACACGCCCGAAAGGAGTGTCAAACACCGTAATATCACCATACGTTGAAAGAAAATAATGGCTGGCAGATATCGGGTGAAGGTTATTAATGAGAACGCTCGTGAATCAGATCCACCTGATCGCCCAGTGACACCACTCCGGGGGCTTCGACAGTGCCGTAAACACCGAAATAAGGTGCACGGGTAGTTGGACGGTACCGCTGGAGCAATTTCGGCACATTGAAGTCCCGATCTCCGGTGTCCGGATCAAGCGTGGTAATGGCACATCTGGGATCTGGGGCGACCAATCTCACCCTGAGGTCCGGCCCTATCTGCAACAGACCGCCAATCCAAAAGTCTTCCTCATGGGGCGAACAGCCGTCGAGTAAAAAATTGGGACGGAAACGTCGGCCCTCTAATACCGGTACGCTAGTGTTATCGTCTGGAGTCACCAGATTATGATTGAGGTAATCACCTAGCTTATCAACGGACGCTTGCGACAGAAGAGAAACTGGATATTCGTCGTAGCTATCTCCCGGCATGTCGGTTTTCACCAAGCGGACTGGAGAATCACAGTACGAAGAAAAAACATCGTTCCAGTGTCCTGTAACCTCCCGGCCGCGGACTTGTCGTCCCCAAATGGAAGTGGAGACCACCTCCCCCAACTCAGTTACACCTTCCAAATGAGTACTGTCAGGGAAGCGTAACGTCAGGACTTCAGTATCTGCGGAATATCCTGCTTGTACCAGAGCCAAGTGGCCGTGTTGACGCTGCGTAAGCAATCGACCACCCTCGTCCACCAGATGGAAGCGGCGGTCCTCGACAATACCGGAATAGCCAACGGTTACAGCTTCCGGCTGAAGCAGTGACAAGGATTTAACGGGTGATGTGAAGATTACTGCTATCGTGCGCACGTTTCGTCTCGACTATCCGAAGACCCTGCTACCCAGGGCGGGTTCCCAAGACTATTGGTATCTCATCGAAAGAACCGTCTTCGTGAATCACATCCAGAATGATCTCGTCCCCAGGCCTAGTGTCGTTCGTTAGATATACGATCAGATCAGTCATGTCTTTGATCGTGTTTCCGTCGATACCGGTGATTGTGTCACCACCCAGAGAATATTGTATACCGTTTATCTCTTGGGTCCGGTCACTCCCAACCAAACCTCCCTTAGCGGCCGGACCGCCTTCGCGGACTGTAATCACCAGTGCACCTTGAGTGCCCTCGGGCAATTCCATCAACTTAACCAAGTCAGGAACGAGTGGTCCACCAGAGATACCTAGCCAAGAATACTCATATTTCCCATCTTCAATTAGTGCTGGAATCACCTTTTTGGCGATGTTGATTGGAACTGCCAGGCCAACGCCAGCATTACTACCGGAACGGCTGATTATCTGGGTGTTAATCCCCACGACTCGCCCCCTGCGGTCCAAAAGAGGCCCTCCTGAATTTCCCGGATTGATAGGGGCATCGGTTTGAATAACCTCAGGAACCGTGAACTGGCTAGACCCGCTTCGAATGGTACGACCCACCGCGCTCACGATACCAGTAGTCATGGTGAATTCTTGTCCAAACGGAGCGCCGATAGCAATAGCCGTTTGTCCCACTTGTACCTCACCGCTGTCACCCAATTCGATTGGAAACAGGTTCTCCAATGGTTCAAGCAGTTCCAGCACTGCCAGGTCTGAATCGACGTCACCACCCAACACTTTGGCCAATACTTGGGTACGGTCGGCAAATATTACAGTCACGTTAGTCGCGCCGGCCACAACGTGTTGATTCGTGACGATACGACCTTCGCCGTCCCAGACGAATCCAGATCCCTCACCGCGTTCCAAAAAATTGTCTGGTACACCAGGGAAGTTCGGGAGAGTTTCGGTTTCCTCAAGGCCTTGGAGAACCTTGATATTCACTACTGAAGGAAGTGCCTTCTGATAGATTTGAATCATGACCGATTCTTGGGCGGCCACTAATTTGCTGGCCTCGATTTCGTCGATGGCTATTATCTGGCCATGGGGAGGTTCTGTCGTAGGACCCCATGTCGATGTGGGTACAACCGAATTATCACTGCTGCAAGCGGCAATAAGAAGTAATATCAGTGCCAACGCAACATGCCGCAACCAGTTTTTCAGGTTACTTCTCCAACACAATATATTGAAACGCCCCTTATGCGATTGATCCATTCTTGTCCGAATTCTTAACTCCATGACAGAGATATCTAATCTTCCATACACGTAAAATACGTCTTTTAACCTATCTTGGATTTTAAAGCTGTTTTTATGGCTATCCTGTGCGTTTCTTGCCAGTCTTCTTTTCGAACAGTTCCCAAGTAGTCTCATTGAACGGATAGTATTTGCCTGGAGAGCATTGCTCGATCTCCAATTGGGCTTTGATGACCTCTTCCACCTCTTCACGCTCGTGGGCAATGC
>Ga0310344_10001561_pt1 | contig 17547 bp, 14 predicted proteins | sample HC15DNA20200_MG_FD_203801 | JGI IMG/M metagenome (GOLD analysis project Ga0310344, IMG submission 203801) | Marine microbial communities from station ALOHA, North Pacific Subtropical Gyre - HC15-DNA-20-200_MG | ecosystem: Environmental > Aquatic > Marine > Oceanic | place: Pacific Ocean: North... | reverse complement strand
CTTATGTGGATTTAAATAGAAGATGGCGAATCGACTTGCTGGAAGCGGAAGATGTTATGGCGCTTGATCCGGACAAACGAATTAAGGTCATGGATGCTGAAAGTACTTTGACCGAAGGTGTGAAAGACCCATATGTGATGTTCATTAGTGGCATGACTTATATGTTTGTAGCTTATGCTCCAATTGATACTGTAGTGCCAGGCTCAACGTATGAGGATTTGCATGGTACAGGGAATGTATTCACCACAGGGCTGGTACAGCATCCGAGCGGTCTATGGATATCAGCAGATGGACGGAATTTCACTTTCAAACGCGATATTACTGTGCCTGGTTATGGTTGGGATAGAAATGTTGCTCGATTATCGTGTGTGGTCCCGAACGGCGTAGGTTTCACTATATTTTATGACGGCCGTTTGACTAGCGGAGATGTATACGAGGACAAGACTGGCATGTGTTCAACGCTAGATTTTGTTAACGTTGTAAAGCATTCTGATCAAGGGGCGATTCTAGAAGGTCCGTATGGGAGTGGCTGCTTGCGATACATAGACTGCGTGCGATTTGAAGATGATCTTTTGTATTACTACGAGGTTAGTAGAGTAGACGCAGCTCACGAATTGAGAGTGGCAAAGGTGCCATTAACTACATCTGGCTGAACTATGGCTCCAGTATAGAATGTTGAAGCAATTTCATGCTGTGAATTTGCGCAGATAGTTGCATTTGCACCCTGATGTCAAAGTCGATTTGGCCGGGAGTTTCTGTAGTCATTCCATTTTGCCCGAGGGCAGAGTATGCATACAGACCCAATGGCCATTGATCTGTTGTTTTCATAAATGCCGACAATTCTTGTCTGCTTGGTAGAGATACCAATCCGTCCTTAACATCCCGATCATCTATTACTGGCTTAGAATTGATCGGTCCGACTGTTGAAACTTGTTTAACTATTTGAGGGCCCCAGGATTCATCAGAAAACAATGGATACATGTAGTAGCCGGTCTCCTCCGGATCTTCATGAGCGTCTATCCATAAATCAAACTTTTGTTTGCCCACGGATTTTCTCACAGTCAGTGATTCCGGAGTCCCTTTGCCAGTAAAACTTCGATTTATGTCCTGACTATCTATATTCTCTCGGATACCCAAATCAAATCCTGTAGGGTTTATACACGGATAAACAACAAATTCGAAATTAGGGAATTCAGTCCATTTGCGTTGCTCGAGAAACGCTAGGATGGATGCGATTGCAGCTGGTTCATCTCCGTGTACTCCAGTGAATAATCCCACCCGTGCGCACGCCGAATTTGAGGCAGGGATGTCTACTTTAAAGAGAGATGCATTTCGATTTGGTATTTCAATTTCGGTTAGGGACATGGGATTGGCGTTCACTACAGAAGTTACTCGTTTGATAAGTTCTGTATGGTTGGAAGGGAAATTAGTCATCGCTCAATAATCAATATCTGTGGTGCTTCACTAAGCGAGGAAATATAGGATGTCATGGTTTGTCCCATCCTATGACTCTTGGTTTGCTGCCATCAATTATTATCAAAACCCTTTCTGCGCGGACGGCTTGAATGTCGGCGATGAGTTGTTGTATTTGAGCTTGATGTATTTCGATGGGTTTAGTGCTTTCCGGGGATTGTCGTATCACCCCTAAATGATGAATGTCTTGCTCAAGTTCTGTCTGCAGAGTGGCAACTATTTCAGTTGATGTCTCGTTAGTCAGGATTTGAATCAATTTAGGTGTGTTCGTTTTTTGAGAGTCATTAGATGCATAATCTGATTTTATCGACTCTACGGCTCTTTCTCTGCTGGTAACCTGAGCAAAGTGCCCCAATAGGATGGATGCAAAAATAAGATTGATTATGTTATGGCAAAGATTGGTCAATAGGGTTGATTCAACCGGCTCCCCGAGCACTATAGCCAGCAGGGATTGCAATAGCCCTATAGAGTTGAACAAAACGAATACCACAGTAATTGTTAGTCCAATGTAATAGAAGCATCTACGCGGCCACATTGTTTTTTCTAATTCAGGTTCCTTTTGCAAAGCTCTCATAATTCTGGGGCCAACCGCCAGCAGAAGTAGAATTCCGACAATCAAGAAAGTGATACCAGCAGAAACCTGACCCATCCACCAAGCATCGTCTCGCTCGAGAGTGAGAGTGGTCGCATCGATGACCCATATGTCGAGCATGATTTGAGACAAAGCTATGCAGGCATAAGTGCTCTGAATTAATCCCACAGTTAGCACTGTGTAGTCCACTAGTCTTTGGACTATTCGGGCTTGACTTGTCTCTTGGTTCAGTTCTGTTTGTAGTAAGGGAATATGGGTGAATAGTATTGCTATTCCGACAACAGTGATAGATACGATGTTGTTCGTCAGTAAGAACTCCCAAGGGGTCAATGCAGAGCTATCACCCAATAGTGAAGCAACAAAATTGAAGAGCATGGCTGTTATCACGCCAAATATTGCGGCAGTGGCTATTCCTGTAGCGAATAGTAGATACGCATATTGCAGGGTTGTTCCGGATTCAGCCTTTATTTTTGCACGGTGCCATATGTGTCCTAATGATCCTGACAGCATTACGGCAACACTACTTGATGCGATTATTGATATTTCTTGGCGGAAATTTCCGGCCAATAGTTTGCTATCGTATGGTATTAGTTTCCAAGGCAACTCCAGTGCCGTCACCATTGAAGCTGATATGGCAATCAGGGTAATTGCGGTTACTAAAAATAGGTACGTTCGTTTTTCGATCCAGTTAACTGGTCTAAAAAACTGCCAGTGATACGCCCATAGGACGAGCGCCGGGATTAATCTTCCCAAACGGCGGATTAGTTGTGACCATTCATCGGACATCCCAAGAAAGAGCCAGGTGATGTGTTGGATGATTTCTCCAAATATTTGAAGGCTGATTAAAGCTGATATAGAAATCACGGCGTAAAGATAAAAGCGACGAATGTCTGAGCTGGTAAATTTGTTTGATATTCCTGATTGCTGCTGGATTTTCTTCCAATGGAAGACCCACATGGGTAGGGCTACGATTGTGGTTGCAAGAATTGGAACCAGCGAGGCTCGCAGATAACTATTCAAATCTGTGCTCAAATCAGGATGTGGCCAAAGCGCCTCTCCTAGTAGCACATCAAATATTTTGCCGAAACCAAACCCGACAGCTGTAATTGTTATCAAGGAAGCCGTAAACAGGTATAAGCTCCAAGGAGCTATGTCTCTGTGAAGACGCCAGCGAAGAAATGCCCTTATGAACAGCCATACGAGAGATATTTGAGTAGCTATTACTGCAAACCCTTGTATAGGGACGATGAAGTTCACTGAATTAAAAGGGAGGGTACTTGGGTGAAATTATTTTCCATGTAGCTCGTTCGCTCTTTAATTCAAATCTGATAACCTGCGTGTTTGTTGAAGATCCGGGACCGCTATCGTCTCTGTACACGGTAGTAATTTCTATGACTACGTAGGCCAAATCTTGGTCTATTTCCTGAGATATGAGAACTATTCTCCTGCTGGCCGTTGGATCCAATTGGGAGCTTGTTAGAAATTCCTCTGTTTGATTAAGTATTGATGTTGACAAGTATTCCCGGGCTCTGCTGATTCGTCCTGCGTCCAGATCAACTATATATGCTTGTACTACTCCGACAGGGGTGTCTGTAGAATATTGGATAGGCTTTCGGTCCTGGGTAGCATATACGGTAAGCACAGATGCTAAGATCAGAATTATGGCGCCAAAAATTATCGCCAGTAGCCAACGGTCGCGCACATGACCCCCTTCTCTAACCCTTGCCAAGCTTGATAACAAAGTCCGTGATGGCAAGGTATTCTAGTAGCAATGATACCTTCCGTAGTTAATGGTCAGGAATTTGACATAACATCTGCAGATCGCAAAATAGTTTCGCACATTCACGATTCAGAGTGGAATATTAGCGTTGCTATGTCTGGTGGCGGAGTGGGGTTTATACATAAATTGCTGTCTACAGTAGGCGCGTCTCGTACGGTGATAGATGTCGCAATTCCATATTCTGCTGCGGCTTTACAAAGATATCTTGGTTATCGCCCTGAAGCTTATTGTTCTGTGGAGACAGCTTCAGATTTGGCGGTGGCAGCATATGCTTCAGCCGTAAAGCTTCCCGGTATTGATGGTCATAAATTACTCGGTGTTGGAATAACTGCGGCCCTTGCCACTGATCGATCCCGACAGGGTGGTGACCGGTGCCACATTAGTATTGCAGGACCAGACATTAATCTATGCCGATCTATAGAATTCAAACTTGGTGACAATGATCGTAATAAACAAGACGCCATTGCGTCCAAGCTAGCGCTACTTGCTGTAACAGAGTCGCTCCAGCTAAGTTCCGAGGATTCTGTGTTGGAACTGGCAAGCAAATTGGATGATGAGAATGTAGAAAAGGAAGGTCCTAATATTGAACATTGGCTATCCGGATTGCTTGAAGGTCGGTTGGATGTATTAGCTCAGTCTGTTGAGGGGCACGTAGGTGTCATTAATAGCTCGCCTCGTGCGTTGCTATCCGGTTCATTTGACCCTTTGCATGAAGGGCACAAGCAACTGGCTGCAGTGGCATCGGAGATTCTTAATACAGATGTTGATTTTGAATTGTCAATCATGAATGTTGACAAGCCGCCGCTGGACAACGCAGTCGTCGGTCAGAGAATGAGTAGCTTTTGTGGATATGCTCGTGTGTTTCTGACGAGGGTGCCGACTTTTCGTGAAAAGGCTCGGTTATTTCCTGGCACTACTTTTGTTGTCGGAATAGATACCGCTATCCGACTTATCGATTCGATCTACTATACAGATGCTATGGATATGAGGCAGGCACTGCAGGAAATTAATGAGCAAGGTTGTAGATTTTTGGTTGCTGGGCGTAGTCTAAAGGATGGGTTTTTCGGCATTGGAGACATAAGTCTCCCTAGCGAATTCAGCGATATGTTTATTGGAATTGGAGAATCTGAATTCCGTAATGATATTTCTTCAACGGACATCAGAAACTCACAATCTTGATCAGCCCAGTTGGTTTGGAATGCGCGCTTCGGTAAGCATCTCAGGTTAATAAATATACTGATAGACCTAGTATCCCGACAGCTACTCTGTAAATAGCAAAGATGCCAAATCCTAACGACTGAACGTGCTTGATTAACCATCGGGCTGACAATGCCCCTGCTATTCCTGCTGCAGAAGCGGAAACAAAAATTAGTGCTATAGATTCTAGTGGTAGACCGTTGTCGGCCAGACCAATTCCGCGCCACACGGCAGCTCCAATGATTATTGGTCCCATCAATTGGAAGGAAAATGTTGTTGCCTCTGTGCGATCTAGGCCACAAATTCTAGATAATGTCATCGTTATCCCCGATCTGGAGACCCCTGGAATTAATGCGATTGACTGGCTTATACCGATTACAATCATTGGGATTAATCCAACTGAAGTTCTAATTGGACATAATTTGTCAGCGAGATACATGAATATGCCGCCGCTAATCAAGCTTAGACTGACAATTATCGGGTCACGCAATAATGACTCAGCAGCGTCCTCGGCAAGGATTCCTAGTGCCCCCACAACGACTGTAGAAACAATAATCGCAACGAGTTTGTTTTGAGAATGCTGTCGACTGGGGGTTTCTGCAAGTACGTCCTTAACCAAGTTTATATAAGTGGTTCCTATAGCTCCCAGCACAGCAACCCCAGTGCCAAAATGTAGGGCCACAGTGAAAGTAAGGCTGTTTAACAGGTCCAGCTCTATGTTGGCGATCCAGGGTATTAATATCAGATGGCCTGAACTGCTTACAGGGACGAACTCTGTTATTCCCTGAACAATGCCAAGTAATATGCCATAAAGCCAATCTAACTTGGTAAGCAATTAATCTGCTCCCCTGGGATTGTTATACGACTATATAAATCCTATCGCATAGTACAGATAGGCAGGTGGTTACAAGAATAGTGGGGTCAAAACTAACGTTATGGTGCTTAACACTTTGACTAACACATTCAGAGAAGGTCCAGCAGTATCTTTCCATGGGTCTCCTACGGTATCTCCTACCACCGATGCAGCATGAGCGTCAGACCCGCGTTCTACTGTGCTACCGTCAGAGTTTTTCAGGGCTCCACTTTCAATGTATTTTTTTGCGTTGTCCCATGCTCCGCCTCCATTGTTCATGACTAGAGCAAGTACCACGCCGGATATTGTCGCACTCATCAGGAACGCCGCTGAGGCTTCAGCCCCTAGGATTAGCCCTACGATTATCGGAGCGACCACGGGCAGAAGTCCTGGTGCGATCATGTGACGCAATGCGGATCCAGCTGCAATATCGACAGTTCTACCATAATCAGGTCGGACAGTGCCTTCCATAATTTCCGGATTATCCTTGAATTGGCGGCGAACTTCTTCAATGATGGCTGCTGATGTGACGCTGACCGCTCGGATGGCCATAGCACTGAACAGATAAGCGATCATGCCACCTAGCAATGCTCCGACAAAAACTTCTACTTTCGCCAAATTAACCACCCCACCTGGTAAGTCAGCCTTATCTATAAATGCGCTAAGTAGGATGAGTGCGGTCAATGCGGCAGATCCCACTGCGTACCCTTTTGTCAAAGCCTTTGTAGTGTTACCTACAGAATCAAGCTTATCTGTGCGCTCTCTTACTTCTTTACCTGACTCTGAAAATTCTGCTATCCCTCCGGCGTTGTCAGTGATAGGGCCGAATGTGTCCATAGCGAGAATGTACGCTGCACTCATTAGCATTCCCATTGTGGCGATGGCCGTTCCGAATATACCTCCAATAAAATCGGATTCTAGTTGCAATCCGATTTCTTGCACGCCCTGCAAACCGCAGAAGTATGACGTACCTATCGAAGCTGCTAGCACTACAACAGGTGCAGCTGTATTCTCAAATGCGACGGCAATTCCTGATATTATCGCTGTGGCAGAGCCAGTCTTAGATGCCTCTGCTATTTCCTTTACTGGACGCCATTCGCCAGCCGTGTAGTACTGTGTGATGTATACGAAAGCAACCGTAGTTGCTATCCCTATCGCACCTGCTGCAAAAAACCAGATGCTGTTGAAAAGATATGTGGTACATAGCCCTAGACCGATCAACGATAGTACAGCTGTTACCCAAAATCCTCGGTCGAGCGATTGTTGAACTTTACTTCCATCTTGGTCTGATGCCCGTACAGATAACAGTCCTACGATGGAGGCTATTATCCCGCATGAACGAACGATCAAGGGAAGAATAATCCAAGCAACATTGCGATCCGGATCGACTAAGAATAGGGATACACCTAGTATCATCGAGCCAATGTTCTCAGCCGCGGTGGACTCGAACAGATCTGCTCCTCTACCTGCGCAATCTCCTACGTTGTCACCTACAAGATCAGCAATTACTGCCGCGTTTCGCGGGTCATCCTCTGGTATTTTAGCTTCTATCTTACCGACTAAATCAGCTCCGACGTCTGCAGCTTTGGTGTAAATACCACCACCCAGCAGCGCAAAAAGTGCAACGAAGCTGCCGCCAAAGCCGTAGCCTACTATAAGGTAGGGTGCTAACGCAGGTTTAGACAATCCACCAAACATAACGAATAGCAAATAAATTCCGAGAAGGCTGAGACCAACTACTAAGAATCCAGTTATGGCTCCGCCGCGAAGAGCCACCATCATCGCGTCGCTGATCGAGTGTTTAGCCGCAGCTGCAGTACGCACGTTGGATTTGACAGCAATGGTCAGGCCGACGATTCCAGCTATTGCGGAACATCCGGCTCCTATCAAAAAGGCGACAGAGGTTCTCCATGCTATTCCTAATGCGGAAACGGTCGTATTGTCGGTAGTTAGGTCTCCACCGAAATTGGCTACTACTACGCCGAGTATGAGTGAAACGATTACGGCCAAAACAGCAATAGTTCTGTATTGTCTTTCGATGAAAGCATTGGCGCCTTCCTGTATAAAACTGGCTACCTCTTGCATCTTTTGGTCGCCACGTGTTTTTCTCATGACATCCCAAGTGAGATATGCGGAAAAAGACAAAGACAAGACAATTGCTACTGGCACTATCACTAAGTTTTCCACGAATCAATAAAATCCTTTTTATTAAGCTGTTGAAGTATGTCGGTCTGAATTTTAGCCCTGGTGATATTCGGTAACCACTATCCTGGATTGTAGTTAATGTTCAATGAGTAGATAGCTACCTTATTAGGGGACCTATATCATGACTAAGAAATATTTCCGCCACATATAGGAAGCGGCGACGCTACATTGTACCTGAAACGATGTCCTGTAGGTAATTTACAAGTATGTCTAATTCCTCTTGTGTACCTATGGTAATACGAAGGGAGTTTTCTGCTCCGCGTACGTCAGGTAGATACCTAACGAGCATGTGCTTCTCTTCTAGGGAATTGTATATTTGTGACGCGTTATGCTCACCACAGTCAACCAAAACAAAATTTGCTTGTGATGGATGTGGTGACAATCCCTGAATTTTGCCCAATTGATCAGTAAGCCAGGTTCTACGCTGCCGGACGGTATCCCACATGTTATGAGCCCATTCCTGGTCAGATAGGGCGGCTATAGCTGCAATTTGGGCTATACGGTTTACGTTATATGAATCTTTGACTTTTTGAATTTGCGCACAAAATCCCTCATGGCCAAGAAGATAGCCCACCCTCAATCCTGCGAGACCGTAGGCTTTGGAAAAGGTGCGTACTACGCATAAATTTTCAAACTCGCAAAGGAGATCCAGTGCGTTTTGATTCGCAAATTCGGCATATGCCTCATCAACAACAACTAGATTGGCACCTGACTCGCAAATTAGACGAATGTTGGCAGGATCGTAAGAGGTTCCTGCTGGGTTGTTTGGGCTTGTAATCAAAGTGATTTGTCCACGGGCTCCGATAATTTTGTCAATGTCGAGAGCAAAATCATCTTTACATGGGATTGCCTCGAAGTTGACGTCTTGAATAGACGACAGTATTGGATAGAGTGAATATGCTGGATTAGTCGTTACTAGTTTGTCATTCATTTCGCAGCAGGTACGCACTATGAGATTTAGTATGTCATCCGATCCGTTTCCCACTACCACCTGATCAGGACTCATCGCGTAGTGTTCTGCAAGTTTATGCTTGAGCTCATTTGAGCTAGGGGATGGGTATAGTCGAACATCGTTGACGGTAGCTGATTGCACAGCTTGCAAGGCAGCGGGTGATGCCTCAAATGCTTCATTTGTGTTCAGTTTGATCCAGCCTGGCCCCGAAGGTTGCCTGCCAGGCTTATATCCTGTCAATGCTGATATAGCAGATCTTATGCGTACCAATGTTGAGACAATCCCTTGTGAGGGTTAATAAGTCTTGACCCGAGATGTTCACAGATGAGTGTATTTGAATACTTGTTTCGATACTAGCTGAAAGCTTCTAGAGTTCTTGTAGCGAAGGTGACGCGCTGTTACCATTCTCATAAGTTTATTCGGGGGGCTCTGCTGTCCATTAGGTTGGGTGGCCTGGGTTTCTTTTTTGCGTTTATTTTCTCAGAAAAACTCTAATGTACGACTGACAATTGCGTCTAATGTGGGTTTGGGTGGATTTCGGTCGGCAAATTGGCCAATAAATACTGGTGGTGATCGAGCTGCCAAAGGTCTGGAGCTAGTTGCCTCTCAGGCTGTGAATGACGAATCTGATGTGTTAGTGCTGTGCGGGGATCTGTTCCAATCACCAAGCCCCGAACCGTGTGATATCGCGGTAGCAACCCGAGAACTAAAACGTCTAAGTAAGGCATCGGTACTAGTGTGTGCGATCACTGGAGATAGAGACACACCGGGTACGGGCAATTGTTCCATCCTTGATGTCTTTGACGATATTGGGCTTTTGAAAAACCTTGAGAATTATGAGCAGCCTTTTGTCATCGATACAGATAGCTGTAGATTGGCATTGAGTTCTCTTCCTTGGGAATTGCACAGTGATGCAAGTAACCCGTTGACGAAACTTGAATATAAAGTTGACGCGGATTTCCATATGCTTCTGACTCACTATCCAGTGGAGGGAGTTGATGCTGTAACTCCCAACACTCCAATATTAAATTTGGATTCTGTAAGCGCTCTTCTTGGGGTTGATGTGCTTGCAACCGGCTATTCGGATCAGTCTGGCCATGCAAAAGCAGGATCAACGACTGTATTGACGCCTGGAAGCCCTAGTTCGATTGATGGGAGAGGGGGTGTCATCAATATCGATGTGTCGGGAAAAACACTTCTGGACATTGGGATTATTTCAGGGCTTGGCCCGGCCGAATGCGAGGTGGAAATCCCTGCTAGCTTGCTTTCTATTGATAATGCTTCAGATTTGATTATTGAAAAAATTAACCAAAAGATTGAACTAGATGCTGCTTTATCAGTCTCTATAACTGGACGTATCACTTCTGATGTTTTCAGAGCTGCTTCTTTGGGGCGGATTACGGATTGTGCGAGTCAAAGATGTGCCAGCTTCGAGTGGGATTTGTCTGGCCTACGCATTATAGATTCTCAGAACGAACGGGCTGCTGGCCCGGTGTCTATACGATCTATGATCGAACAGGAAGTTCACTTAATTGGCGGTGGTGAGTCCGGTGTGGATGAAGAAACTTTGGCCCGAGCTATGGGAATGATCAGGTTGGCCTTAGAAGATGGCAGATTGGAAAGGTCAAATTAATGATAATCCGATCCATCACCATCACAGGATTCCGAGCTCTCGAATCTATCGATATGTCTATTCCGATTCGAGGTCCGATAATAATTGAGGGGGCCAAAGACAGTGGTAAATCTAGTTTGGTCGATGCGATGCATTTTGCTGTTACTGGAAAACTCCCTCATGGATTCAACCCGTCGGAAGTTGTACGGATTGGACATGATCGTGCTCACATTTCGATTGAATTAACGGGCAATTCTGACAATGTGGTTATCGAGAGATCTGTTTCACGCAACGGGTGCTATCAGAGCTTAATGAATGTCAGGACCGGTTCGAGAGAAGATATCTTTCAGGAATCTTCCCTAATCGCTTCGAAATTGGAATCTATCTTTGGAATCCCTTTAATGGAATTGGGGAATATGTGTTTTTTCCGTGGGAGCGGAGGTAATCCGGTTGGCAACATAGTGGACGGATTGAGAAGTGAAAATCATCCCGTAGTGATGGGCAATGAGTTGTTAAGGATTCAAAATGTCCTTACTGAAAGCCAGGGTTTTGATCAGAGGCTTAAGTTGGTTGAACAGTCTATCGAGCTAGGCAAAGCAAATGACTCTATAAATGAGCTGATCAGCGAAAGACACGAATTACAGTCAGCTTTGCATCGGAACAATGTCAATTCTTTGGTTCGCAAATTAGGTTCCTTAGAGAATAAACATTCGGATATTGGATCAAAATTGACTCTCCTTAGAGATGAGCGTGATGCGCTTAATGGGCAATTGGACATAGCCGAAAGTTTGTCCGGGGAGCTCGCGTTGTTCGACGCTCTGATGATTGCTCGTGAAGGAGTGAAAAATGGTACAGATACGTTAGAAGTTAGCAAATTGCGAATAATAGCCCTCGAAGAATCGAAAAACAGTGCCGGTCGCTTGCGGCAGGAATTGAACGATTTGCAGCGAGCTCGTAGCGATATTGAAGAAGCAAACCAGATTGCGGAAAATGCTGCTGAAATTAAGGGCCAATTCGATCGTGTGAACGAAAAGATGATGAGGGTGGAGGATTTGAGTCGGCAGGTTGATATGCTTCAGGAGGCTCGATTGCAAATTGAGGCAGAAGCAAATGTTTTTCGCCCTTGGGGGACTGATGTGCCCGAATCGCCGGACTTATGTATCGCCACATTGGAAGATTGGATTGAGTCAGAGAATGATGTTGATGGGCGACATAAGCAATCTGATTCTTTTTTACACCGCACCTTTGGTCGGATAGCTGGTAACCGTGGGTCTACTCGTAAAGAAAAATTGGAAGAAGTCCTTGTAAACAAGGGTATAGGGATTCCGAGTTCGGAGGTCGAAGCTCGCGATTTAATCAAGCGACTAACTCTTCTAATAGATCCGAAATTCGATTCTCAAGCTAGTAATCGGGCTGCGGATGCCAACCTGGTCAATATTGTTGTAAAGATGGAAGGGTTGAAGGAGGAGATACGCAAGATAGATGAGGGGTTAGATGGATCTCAATCAGAATTATTTGATGAATATGGCAATCAATTGAATAAGTCTGAATCTCTATACAAGAGTGCTCATGCTGTTTTGGAATCTTGTGGGATACAAAGTGGCGAATCTAATATCGACAATGAAATAAAGTCGCGAACGAAGGCTTTGGAGCAGGCAGATCAAGCCCGCGATGAATTGCCTGAAATCCGATTGAAAAGGGATCAGGCGACATTAAGCATTGAGCGTTTTTGCGAGCAAGAACATGATCTGGGTTCGCGTCTTGTTGATGTGGAAAATAAGCATAGGGAATGGCTCGACGATTCAGGTAACGAAAAGTTTGAGCTAGTCCGAGTAGAGATTAATGAAAAACTTGAACAGTACGACATCACTGGTATTCGCACGGGCTTGAATACCATAAATTCGACACTAATATCGACCGAGCGCGAATTAAGCCGTGTTGCAGACTCAATTCAAGATGTGAAATCTGATCTTCGACACACCCTGTCGAGTGATGGTGCCCCCAGGGATCAGGCAGAACTTGAGGAATATGTGGATCGAGCATTATCACTGAAGATTAATGAAGAAATGTCTCGAATGAGTAGTCAGGCACTACGATCCCGTCTGTCTGGTACAGAGTCCGAACTCAGTGTTCACGAAGCTCGTGCCAAAAAATTAGAAGACAAGTTGGGGATTACCCGATTCCAGGTCGATACCTCGCTAGTTATGGCTGAAAAGAATGACTTAGAACAAACAGTGAGAGATAGAAAGATCGCAGTGCAGATTGTCTCTGGGGCTCGTCGCAGAATCGCTGCCAGGGCTCTTCCTCGCACCGTTGAAATTGCACGGCAAATATTGCCGGAAATCACGGTTTCGAAGTACTTTGATATCAGGGTTCATTCGGGCCGTGATGTTCAAATCTGGGATGAACAACTTAAAGATTGGATTTCTGTCCGGGCATTAGCGTTTGCCGTACAGAAGCAGATTGAGTTAGCTATGCATATTGCGAGTGCGATAGCCTTTGCTGAGGCGAATGGTAATTCCAGACCTGCATTTATGGTCTTAGATGACCCTGTCCCTTCTGCAGATCCAGAGCGTCGCATTGGCATGTTAAATACTGTGGCAAAATTGCCACTTTCAGCCTTTTTCCCTCAGCTGATAGTTCTGGGTATTCGCGGGGCATATGATTGCGGTTTACGTTCGATAAAGATGCCTATGCAGAAAATATCAAGTATGAATTCCGGGAATCCAAATGCTGCCACTGTAATGCTGACGGCAGAGCCTAACAATGAGTAGCATGAGAAATGTGCGGTATTATAAAGGGAAGTCCCGGCATATGTCAGACTTAACAATTAGTCTACGGGTGGCTTTGCTATGGATGAGTTTTGCAGGGGCCCTGGTGTCTTGTCTAATGTTAGGTTATCTGGTTCTTTTTACCTCTCCTAGATCATTTGACAACCTGCTTGCGTTTTATGTGATATTCGGCCTAGGTGTGGTTATGGCAGCTTGGTTTGTTGGATATGAGGCCAGGAGGAAATTTTCTCCAGACAAAGAGCATCCTTCTACTATTTGGCCATGCACTCGGCAGTCTCTGCTGTTGGGCAGCGGAGCGCTGATTACATTGATGCTAATTCGTAATGGAGTCCAAATAGCATTGGCAGTTTTGCTGGTGTCCTTATGTATTGTTTTGCTTGAAATGTTGTTTACTTGGGTCGAGGCTCGGGATTGAATCAGTGGGACAGTTGATATCTGAAGCGTTAGATCCCTATTCCCATATCGCAGGCCTCTATGATTCTGAGCATGCTGCATTTATGGATGATATCCATTTTTATTGCGGACTGACTTCTGATGGACAGGATTCCGTGCTTGAAACTGGATGCGGAACTGGACGTATCGCAATACAGCTATCTCAAATGGGTTATGAAGTCACTGGCATCGATATATCTACAGCTATGCTGGAGGTAGCCCAAGATATGGCCAATCGAGTTAGTGTGGAGTTGCAATTTGATTGTGGAGACATGCGATGCATGTCCTATGACAAGACGTTTGATTTGGCAATCGTTGCACTAGACAGCTTTTCTCACCTGCTTGAAGATTCAGACCAATCATGCGCGTTGGAGCGCTTGCACAAATGTTTGAATCCTGGAGGTAAATTGGCGGTAGATGTATTCAATCCTAATCCATATGTAATGATTGATCGAGATGGACGGTTGATGCTTCAATCAGAATTTTGTGATCAAAATGGTCTACTAACAAGCCATTTTGTTGCTTGGGAAATCAATCCTGACGGGCGTTCAGTATTCACTCGCCACTATTACGACACCATTAAGAGAAATGGCGATGTGAGGAGGGTTACTACAAATTTTGAGTTGAGGTGCTCCACAAAAATGGAGATAGAGGGACTAATGCGGATGGCGGGATTCAGAGACATTGAAGTATACGGCGATTATGACGAATCGCCCTATAGCGAAGAGTCTGAACGCATGATTTTTGTTGCGGTGAAATAGACTTGAAATCACTGTGATTAGGGCTGGAGTTTTGTCCTGATTGCATAGACGTTATAGTTAGTGTCCTAGCTATGGATGCGCATCATGTGGTAACACCTGTTAGCGAGTTGCTAGAGTACCAATAGACCAAAACTGCGATGTCACAATTCGGGTATTCGCGATCAGATATGAGAGGGAAAATGACGAAGGCTACAGATTCTAAGTTGGCAGGAGCCATGGCCAGACTAGGGACTGAATCAGCATTTGTTGTACTGGCCCGGGCTAAGCAACTCGAAGCCCAAGGAAAATCAATAGTGCATTTGGAGATCGGGGAGCCTGATTTTGAGACGCCTAGCAATATTGTTGAAGCTGGTGTGCAGGCGCTTAGGGATGGATGGACTCACTATGGACCATCTCATGGATTACCTGAATTCAGAGAGGCTATTGCCGACAATGTGAATAACTGGAGAGCTACGGACTATTCACCATCAGAAGTGTTGGTTACACCAGGAGCCAAACCAATCATGTTTTATGCGATCATGGCATTGTGTGGGCCTGGTGATGAGGTAATTTATCCGGATCCCGGCTTTCCTATATATAGATCTATGATCGAATACATTGGTGCGATCCCTGTGCCTATGCCTTTGCTGGCTAACAACGACTTTCGACTTGATGTGGATAGATTTCGTGCAGATGTGAACGATAAGACTCGACTGGTTATCCTGAATTCTCCGAGCAACCCGACAGGGGGATACTTGCCTAGAGAAGATATTGAAGCGATTGCAGACTGTGTGTTGAGTACTGATGCTATGGTTCTGACAGACGAGGTGTATAAGGAAATAACCTACGATATTGAGCACTTTAGTATTGCGTCAGTTGAAGGGATGCGGGAACGAACTATTTTGTTGGATGGATTCTCAAAGTCCTATTCGATGACTGGCTGGAGATTGGGTTATTCTGTTGGGCCCCAATGGATAATTGATGCCATGGCTCAACTTCAAACGAATGCTGTTAGCTGCACTGCGTCTTTTGTTCAAATGGCAGGCATAGAAGCCCTTAAGGGTCCTCAAGGTGAAGTGGCCGCCATGACAAATACTTTCCGCAAGAGACGGGATCTGATAGTAGGTCTGCTCAACGAAATTGAGGGAGTCTCTTGTCGTTCCCCGCAAGGAGCGTTCTACGCTTTCCCACAACTTTCTGGATTCGATCAAAGTGAAGAAGAAATAGCTAGTTTATTGTTGGATGAGGGTGGGGTTGCTGCGCTGGCTGGGACGGCTTTCGGCGAATTTGGGGCGGGATCGCTTAGGCTAAGTTTTGCTAATTCCACAGACAATCTTGTAGAAGCAGTAAGCAGGATTAGCCAAACGTTGGATGGGATCAGATAGAGCGGATCAACAATGATCGGGTGTGCAATGTGATCATTTGTGTGCGATTACCAATTCTAGGGTAGATGTATTACTTTTCGACTTGGTCTGTTAAGAGAGGCTTCATAGTTGTTCGTACCGCTCTACATCTAGAACGAAAACTATGGCGCCTCCCACCTGTACTTCCACTGGATACGGCATAAGAAATTCCCCTGGTTCCATGATTGGAGGTAGGGGGTTAACGTACTGTGTTCGTGTCACACAGCATCTTCGAATTATTCCCATCAGCTCGCCAAGCCGCTTGCCTTCAACACCGATGAGGAAAGAGGCATTACCCTCTCTAAGAAAGCCCCCAGCCGTGTTGATGCGAGTTACTCCAAATTTTTCTAATACTAATGAATCTGACAAAGACGTAGCGTCTACGTCTTGAACTATTGCTAATACCAGATGCATAGCAGAGTTGGTTTCAGCGGACAATGGTATGCCTTTTACTGTCATCTAATTGTGTGCCGACCATCACACCAATCTTCCTGGCTTTGAACGCGATGGGGATTGCCCCGTTTTCTTCAGCTGTTCACAAACATGTTGTTGAATTGTAGCATTCAGCTCCTTTGCGGGCAGACGGCCGTCTAGCACAAGCCACCTGGCTGGAGCCCTAGCAGCGAGGTTCAGGAACTGAAGCCGCACTCTGCGGTGATATGCTAAGCCCCGTTGCTCGATTCTACTAAGAGAATCTGATACATCTATATTGTCGCCCAGTTTGCGTTGTAAACCATCTTCAATTGGCATGTCTAGAAGAATTACCAGGTCCGGTACAAGGGAACCTGTTGCAAAGTGATTCAAACGACTCATGTCTTCAATATTTAGACCAGATCCTCCGCCTTGGTAAGCAGTCGTTGAGTCTGTGAACCTATCGCAAAGCACGATTTTCCCCATCTCTAGTTCAGGCCTTATCAGTTCGCTTACGTGTTGAGCTCGTGCTGATGCTAGTAGTAATGCTTCAACCCGGGGTGACAGGTCGTCGAACCGACCGTCGTGTAAAATTACATCTCGGATCAGTTCTCCTAGCTCTGTGCCTCCGGGCTCCCGGGTCCACGCTACTTCAAATCCTTCGTCTTCTAGGTGTTTTAAGAGCAGCTGGCTTTGTGTGGTTTTACCGCTGCCATCCGGACCTTCGAATGTTATGAAGAAGCCTTGAGCACCATTTGTACGTCTTCTCATTTTGAAATCTCCTCATAAGACGTAAAAAATCTTACCCTGCGATGGGGTTCATTACCGACACTTTTTGAGCTTAAAGAATATTGTTCGGCTATTTCATGTTGTTGACGTCTGGTGAAGGCATCAGCTGGGGGTAATTCGATCATCCTACCAGTATTAGCAACTTTTCTTGCAGCATTTTCAGTGTCGGTGAAGGGATCTGATGGATAGGTATTGTGCACGGCTACTACATCTGAGATGCATGACTGAATTTGGGACTGCGAGCTGTTTCTCAAGACATAAACAGGAATATTGTGATCTTCGATTTGCTGTATGGTTGCCGAGTTGTTTTGGTAAT
>Ga0310344_10001560_pt1 | contig 17550 bp, 16 predicted proteins | sample HC15DNA20200_MG_FD_203801 | JGI IMG/M metagenome (GOLD analysis project Ga0310344, IMG submission 203801) | Marine microbial communities from station ALOHA, North Pacific Subtropical Gyre - HC15-DNA-20-200_MG | ecosystem: Environmental > Aquatic > Marine > Oceanic | place: Pacific Ocean: North... | reverse complement strand
TCCAAATTTAAAAGGGAAATTTATTTCTTTATTGTATTTTTTACTCCTAATATCATCGCACCAACCCATATTTTTTTTTATTATTTTTTTTTTCAGTTTACATTTTAATGGCTTGATCCTATCTTTTCTGTAATATAATACGCCTAATCGATAAGAACCCCTTGGAGTTGCTAAATCTCCCTCGTTTTTAGAGTTAGTTAAACCAGATTTACCAATGCTACATTTTAATTTATAACCTTTATATAAAAGAAAATGATTTTTTATTATAATATTCATAAAAATTACTTTTAATGAGTGCCTCTACTATATCAATTTTTGGAAATAAAATCTTTTTAGAAATTATTAATGAAATAAAGTTATTTTCAAAATTTAAAATTAAATTTTATGATGATTTTAACTTATTTGTTCAGGAATCAGAAAAAAACAACCAATTAGCTATATATTTTGTCCAAAATAGAGAAGACAATCATTTAAGTGAGATAATAAAAAATAGTTTTCCATTTCTCATTATATTTGAATCTATGCAAAAAAAAGATAAATTATTTAAAAAAATTGATATAGTACTTAATGCCCCTTTCAAAATAATTGATTTCCAAAAAAAAATTGTTTCCTTAATAGCCAAAAATCAGTTTAGAATTAATTCATTAATTTATTTAAATAATTATATAATTGATAAAAATGAAAGGAAAATTAAAAAAAACCACTTAGAACTTCAACTTTCTGAAAAAGAAATAGATTTATTAGTTTTGTTTAGTAAAAGCAATAAGCCTGTTAGTAAAAATTTTGTTTTGCAAAATATTTGGAATTATTCTTCGAAAAGTGAGACCCATACAGTAGAAACCCATATACATAGATTAAGAAAAAAAATTTTTGAAAAGTTTAAAGATAGTGATTTTATTAAAAATGATAATAAAGGATATTTTATTTGAAAAAAAAAACGCGAAATTTTATTGCAAGAGATTTATATACTCCAAAGTATAAAAAACGTATTTTTAAGCCAAAAAAAGGCAAAGGAAGTTTTAGAAGGAAAAAACGTTAGTTTAATCTTGCTCCAATTTTTTGGATTATTTTAGAAGACATTTCTGTTCCTTTTTCTAAACTTTCCTTCAATGATAAATTGTTAATATGACCATGCAAGAAACCTGCAGCAAAAAGATCGCCCGCCCCTGTTAAATCAACTATTTTTAGATTTTTTTTGCTATCACATTCTACGATTTCATCTTTTTTAATTGCAACACTTCCCTTTTCGCCGCGAGTAATAACTAGCAATTTTCCTAACTGCTTACCAAATGTAATAACTTCATCAAAACTTTTAGCATCAATCAAAGATAAAATTTCTTGTTCATTTGCAAAAGTAATATTTAAATTATTTTTTACTAAATTTAAAAAATGAGGCTTATGTCTTTCCACACAGAATAGATCTGACAGTGACATTGCAGATTTATTTGAATTTTTTATGGCTTTATCAAAAGCTTTTTTTGGATTACCTTCATCCCACAAATATCCCTCTAAAAAAATCATTTCACTATTTTTGACTGCGTTAATATCAACATCATTTTCATTAATTTTTCCTGCAGTACCTAAAAATGTGCACATAGTTCTCTCAGAGTCAGGTGTAATTAATATTAAGCAAGTTCCTGTTGGTAATTCTTCTTTTTTTTTAGAATAGAAATACTTTACACTTTCTTTTTTTAATCCTTCTTCGTATTTTTGACCTAGATCATCATCATTCACTTTTCCAATAAATCCAGCTTTATTTCCAAGTTGAGACAAACCAACTATGGAATTGGCTACAGAACCTCCAGAAATTGTTTCTTCAATTTTTAAATTAGATAATAATTTTTTAAATTCAGCTTCATCGACAAGTTTCATGGTGCTTTTTGTTAAACCATTTTCTTTTATAAAGTTATCTTTTACTTTACAAATAACATCTACTATTGCGTTACCAATTCCTAAAATTTTCATAATTAAGCTTTCTTTGTTTTAATAGGTGATTTTCTATTAGGATAACAAGTAGTACAAATTTTACAAGTTAAACCGTAGCATTCTCTAGCCTTACAATATTCTCTTCCATAATAAATTATTTGAAGATGAAGTTTATTCCAATATTTTTTAGGGAATAATCTTTTTAAATCCTTTTCAGTTTGAATAACATTTTTCCCATTAGTTAAGCCCCACCTTTGGGCTAATCGATGAATGTGTGTATCCACTGGAAACGCTGGATGACCAAATCCCTGTGACATAACCACACTAGCAGTTTTATGTCCAACTCCCGGAAGCTTTTCAAGCTCTTCAAAAGTTTGTGGTACCTTTCCTTTATGTTTTTCAATTAGTTGTTTTGATAGGAAATAAACACTTTTTGCCTTCATTCTAAAAATACCTATACTCTTAATAAGTTTTTCAATTTTTTTTCTTCCTAATTTTACAAAGTGTTCAGGCTTATTATATTTTGGATAAATATTCTTAGTTACATTATTTACATTAACATCTGTTGTTTGAGCAGATAACAATACAGAAACTAGGAGAGTAAATTTATTTCTATGCTTTAAAGGAATTGGTGTTTTTGGATAGATCTTATTAAGAATTTCTAATATTTTTTTAGATCTTTGAACTTCACTCATTTAAAATTCAAAACATCTCTCATTGAGTAAAGTCCAGGTTTTTTAGCCATTAACCATTTAGCTGCTGTAAAAGCTCCCTCCGAATAAAGAGCTCTATCAAAAGCCTCATGATTTAAAGTGATAGTTTCTTTTCCACTTGAGAAAAACACTTTATGATTTCCCACAATTTCACCTTTTCTAATAGAATTAAAATTGATTTTTTTGCTATATGGAAAAGTTTTTTTATTTAAATATTTTTTTCCTATTAACTTATTAAAATCTCTATTTTTTCCTACCGCAATACCTTTTCCAAGCATTAATGCTGTACCTGAAGGATGATCTTTTTTATGTTTATGATGTACTTCAAAAACTTTGCTTAAAAAATTATCTCCAAGTGATTTAGATGCTATTTCAGATAAATACATCAGCAAGTTTACACCTAAACTCATATTACCTGCTTTAAGTATAGGTATTTTTCTAGCATATTTTTTTATTAAATTTTCTTCTTTTTTAGAAAATCCTGTTGTTCCAATTACTACCCTTTTTTTTAATTTGGAAGCAATTTTTAGAACCTCTAATGTACATTTTGGAACTGTAAAATCTATAATTATATTTACATTTTTAAATGCAGTTTTTGAGTTTAATTGAGGTCTTAAGCCAGAAATTTTTTTCCTAATTATTCTATTTTCTGTAATCGAAACTAATTTAAAATTTTTAGTTTGCTTAGCAGATTTAATAAGTTGTTGGCCCATTCTTCCAAGGCATCCAGTAATTGCTAAATTAATTTTTTTCATTTAATTTTTCCAAAATTTTCTTGCTTTTTCAAAAAAATTTTTAATACTAGGACTAGTCTTATTATCTTCTAATTTTTTGAATTCCTCCAATAATTTTTTTTGTTCTTTAGTCAGAGAAACAGGGGTTTCCACAACAGCCTGTATATATAAATCTCCATAATTTTTATTTCTCATCATAGGCATACCTTTTTCTTTTAATCTAAACTGTTTTCCATTTTGAGTACCAGCGGGTATTTTTACTTTTGCTTTTCCTCCATCAATCGTTGGTACATCAACTGTAGTGCCTAAAGCAGAGTCAGCTAATGAAATAGGAAATTCAAAAAAAAGATTTTCTCCAGATCTTTTAAAAATATTATGTGATTTTATAGAAACAAAAATATACAAATCTCCATTTGTTCCACCTTTTAATCCTGCTTCTCCTTTTCCGGACAATCTAATTCTTGTTCCATCATCTACACCTTTTGGAATATTAGCAAATATTTTTTTCCTAGTTTGTTTTTTCCCCATACCTCTACACCCTTTACACGCTTCAGAAATAACCTCTCCAGAGCCAGAGCATTCTCCGCAGGTCTGTTGAATTGTGAAAAAACCTTGGCTTGATCTTACTTGACCATGACCTCCGCAAACACCACACTGGCTTGGTTTACTACCTGGCTCGGAGCCATAACCATTACAAGCTTCACACTTATCTGAGGAAGAAAAATTAATTTCTTGTTTTTTACCATTGTAAGCGTCCTCTAAAGAAATTGATAAATCATATCTCAAATCTGAGCCTCTAAAACTTGATGATCTTCTTCGACTTCTGCCTCTGCTTCCTCCAAAGCCTTCAAAAAAATCATCAAAAATATCTGAACCAAAAATATCGGAAAAAGCACCTGAAAAATCAAAATTTGAAAAACCTCCTCTGGCTCCACCTCCCTCGAAAGCTGCATGACCGAATTGATCATAATTATTTTTTCGTTCTTTATCAGAAAGAACATGATACGCTTCGCTCGCTTCCTTAAATTTTGATTCAGCAGTTTTGTCACCTTTATTTTTGTCGGGGTGATATTTAAGTGCTAATTTTCTGTAGGCTTTTTTTATTTCATCAGCTGATGCTGATTTAACAACGCCCAAGACTTCATAATAATCTTTTTTTGCCATATATTATCTAACGACATTTCGTCTTTAGCCTTAGGCTCTTTTTTCTTTGTCTTTGTCGCTTTTGTCTTCTTTTACTTCTTCAAAATCTGCATCTACAACATTTTCTTTATTTTTTTCTGTATCTTTCGAACTAGTGTTTTGTTTAGTATTTTTTGTATCAGTACTTTTCTGTTGGCTTTTGTATATTGCTTCTCCAAGTTTCATAGACGATTGAATTAAAGTCTGAGTTTTTTTCTTTACTTCTTCAGTATCAGTACCCTTAAGTGCATTTTTTAAATCAGATATTCCATTTTCTATAGCTTTTTTATCAGCATCAGTAATTTTACTTCCATGCTCTTTTAGATTTTTTTCAGTAGTATGAATAATTGTGTCCGCTTGATTTCTTGCATCTACAGTTTCTCTTTTTTTCTTATCAGCTTCTTTATTTGATTCAGCATCCTTAACCATGTTTTTAATTTCTTCATCGCTAAGACCACCAGAAGCTTGTATCTGTATTTTTTGTTCTTTTCCTGTTCCTTTATCTTTTGCTGAAACACTTACTATTCCATTTGCATCAATATCAAACGTAACTTCAATTTGAGGGACACCACGTGGAGCATTTGGTATTCCTACCAATTCAAAATTACCTAAAAGCTTGTTGTCAGCAGCCATTTCTCTTTCACCTTGTAGCACTCTTATAGAAACAGCAGGTTGATTATCTTCAGCAGTTGAGAAAACTTGACTTTTTTTTGTAGGAATTGTTGTATTTTTTTCAATAAGCTTTGTGGAAACTCCTCCTAATGTCTCTATTCCTAGTGATAAAGGAGTTACATCTAAAAGCAAAACATCTTTAACATCACCTTGAAGAACGCCTCCTTGAATAGCTGCACCCATAGCAACAACTTCATCTGGATTTACACTTTTGTTAGGATCTTTACCAAAAAAGTTTTTAACATTTTCAACTATTTTTGGCATTCTTGTCATTCCACCAACAAGAACAACTTCATTAATTTCTGCTGCACTAAATCCCGAATCTTTCAAAGCTGTTTCACAAGGCTTAAGTGTTCTTTTAATTAAATCTTCAACCAAGGCTTCTAACTTTGCTCTAGTTAACTTAATATTAATATGTTTTGGTCCTGTTTTATCTGCAGTTATAAAAGGTAAGTTTATTTCTGTTTGTGTAGCAGAAGAAAGTTCTATTTTAGCTTTTTCCGCAGCCTCCTTGAGTCTTTGAAGAGCCAACTTATCTGTTTTTAAATCTATACCATTATCTTTTTTAAATTCCTGGACTAAATAATCTACAATTTTATCATCAAAATCTTCTCCACCTAAAAATGTATCACCATTTGTAGATTTAACTTCAAACACACCGTCTCCAATTTCAAGAATAGAAACATCAAATGTTCCTCCGCCTAAATCGTATACAGCTATTTTTTTTCCTCCTTTTTTATCTAGACCGTATGCTAATGAGGCCGCAGTAGGTTCATTAATAATTCTTAAGACTTCTAGTCCTGCAATTTTTCCTGCATCCTTCGTTGCTTGTCTTTGAGAATCATTAAAATATGCAGGCACAGTAATTACTGCTTGCTTTACTTCTTGGCCTAAATATTTTTCAGCCGTCTCTTTCATTTTTTGTAATATAAAAGCAGAAATTTGTGATGGAGAATATTTTTTTCCTCTCGATTCTAGCCATGCATCATTATTATCTGCTTTAATTATTTTATAAGGCGCTTTTGCAACATCTTTTTTAACTGTTTCATCTTCAAAATTTCTTCCTATAAGTCTTTTAACTGCGAATAAAGTATTTTCAGGATTAGTTACAGCTTGTCGTTTTGCAGCTTGGCCAACTAACTTTTCGTTATTTTCACCAAAAGCCACCACCGAAGGTGTGGTTCTAGCACCTTCAGCATTTTCTAATACTTTAGCTTGAGTGCCTTCCATTACAGCTACACAAGAATTTGTAGTTCCTAAATCAATTCCAATAACTCTGCTCATTATATTTTTTTCCTTTTGTTGCTATATGGGTGTTTTTCTGCTTTCTGCAAGTTATAAAATTCATTTTTTTTCATCCTTTTTTTCTTCATTTTTTGCGGAATTATCAACATTTTCTTCACTTTTTTTAGTTACACCGACTAAAGAAGGCCTTAGTAAACGACTTTTCATCATATAACCTTTTTGAATTTCTTGAACTATAGTCCCTTTTTCCTTAGTGCTATCCTCAACCTCAAGCATAGCTTGATGAAAGTTTGGGTCAAATTTTTTATTAATGCAATCGATTGACTCAATGCCATTTTTTTTAAAAATTGATACTAAATCTTTTTTAACTATATTAATTCCGTCAATAATTTTGTTCAGATCCTTATTACCTTTTAAATTTTCGTCATTTAAAAATGAAGTGATGGCGCGTTCCATATTATCCAAAAGAGATAGAGATTCTCTTGCAAAATTAAATCCACCAAACTCAAAAGCTTCGTCTTTCTCTTTTTCGAATCGTCTTCTCTGATTTTCCATCTCAGCTAATGTTCTAAGTAGTTTTTCTTCAGTTATTTTAAGTTTATCCTCAACAGTTTCTTTTTTGGAAGTGTCTTTCTCTTTAGAAAAATTTTCATCTTTTGATAAACTTGATTTTTCATTTTTTTTATCAGATTTTATCATCAATATGATATATGGTGATTTTAAAAAAAATTACCAGGGGAAAATGAAAAAAATTTTTGAAATTTTAGTAGGCACAAATAACATTGGAAAATATAAGGAAATATGTGGCTTGTTACCTAAGGAAATAAGAAAATATTCCCCAAAAGATTTTGATATTTTAACACCCGAAGAAACTGGAAAAACTTTTATAGAAAATTCAAAATTAAAAGCTTCTTATTTTTCTAAAAAAACTAATTTACCGTGCTTATCTGATGATTCTGGGTTAGAAATAGATCTCTTGCTTGGAGCTCCAGGCATTTTTTCATCAAGGTGGAGTGGACCAAATAATGATTTTAATTTAGCAATTAGAAAAATTTATTATGAAATGAAAAGAGCTAAAAAAAATTGGAAATCGAATAACAAAGCAAGGTTTGTTTGTTGTTTAACTCTTTTTTTTCCAAATGGAAAAAATTATTCAAGTCAAGGAATAGTAAAAGGAAAAATTTCTGAAACAAAAAAAGGTAATAAAGGTTTTGGGTATGATCCTATTTTTATACCATCTGGGTATAAACAAACTTTTGGGCAAATGAATCCAAATTTCAAAATGTCAATTGATCACCGTTTTAAAGCTTTTAAAAAAATAAAAAAATTTTTTTATTAAAAAACTTTTTTAAATTTTTTCTTTGATACCTTATATATTTTAAGTTTTTGCTTGCTATGATTTTCGCTTATAACAAATTCGCCATGAAGTCCTTTAAAGCCGTCTTTATTAAATAAGTAAATGGCCTTAAATTCTGAATTATTATTTATCCAACAGTAATATACCAACCCAAGAGCGTCGTAAGCTAATATAGAAACTTTATTTGGTTTTTCCTTAAAAAAATTAAAATATTTTTTATTAAATTTTTTCAAATTATCTAAATCTATTGACGGGAAGTGTAAATTTTGCATAGCATTTTCGTTAAAAAAAGTTTCATCAAACCATTGATTTATAGTAAAAAAACTTACTTCCTCTTTAGGTACATCCACAAAATCAAAAGATGTTAGAACACTTTTTAATCGTTCTCCAAAATCTATAACAAAAACTGAATCAAAATTTACTTTACCAAGAGTGTGCATTTGTTCTAATTTTTTTAGTTCTTGTTGATGTTTATATAAGTCTGATTTTTCAAGAATTTTAATTCTTCTTTCTAAATCTTTTTTTCTTTCTCTATATTTAGTAATTTTTTCAATTTCCCCTGTAATTTTTTTTGGATTTTCATCATACGAATAAGTTCTATAAAATTTTAATACATCTTTCGAAGCCACAGATTTTGATTGTTGAGTAAACTCAGATTTTGGTGATAAAAGCAAAGTTTTTGAAATATTAATTTTGTCAAAATATTTTTTTAAAGCATAAATTTGTGAATCAATATTAATCCCAAAAGAAATCGTATTTTTTGGAATTTTTGATGTTTTGTTAGTAAATGAGATAAATGTAATATTATTTATCTCTTCAATTCTTTCTAAGCTCTCGTAAAATATTGGCCCAATTACAATTTTTATTCCAAGTTCTTCAAATTCTTTAGCTGCTTGATATGCTACCAAAGCATTGGCTTTACTATCCTTCGGATAAATTTTGATGTTTTCGTTTGATATATCATACAAAGCCAATTGAATAGCTTTTAAAAAAGATTCTCCAACATTTTTGTAATCCCCAGACAATGGAAGAAGAACACCTATATTGAGAGATTTTTCGTTTGTTTTACTATTTTCATTTATTGCTGCACTATTTATTGTAGTTAATAAATAGGTTAATATTGAAAATATAATTAATTTTTTCATAATTTTTTTTTAGCTTAAATAATATAAAATTGAATTTAGGCATCAAATGGACAAAAATAAACAACAAATTATTAAACCTGGTCTTTATCTTGTATCTACACCTATAGGTAATATGGAAGATTTAACTTTAAGGGCAATTAATGTTTTAAAAAAATCGTCTATTATATTGTGTGAAGATACTAGAAGATCTGGAAAACTTCTTAATTATTTTCAAATCAAAAGTAAGATGATTTCCTATCACAAATTTAATGAACAAAAAATTAGTAAAAAAATAGTAAATGAAATAAAAAATGAAAAAGTCGTATCATTAATTTCTGATGCTGGAACGCCAACAATATCTGATCCAGGCAAAATACTAGTAAATAAATGCCTGGATAATAATTTATCTATTTACCCCATACCGGGAGCTTCCGCAGTTACATCGGCCGTATCTGTTTCTGGATTTAGCGATAAATATTTATTTTATGGTTTTTTACCTAAGAAGGAAAATGAGCTAGAAAAAACTTTAAAAAAGTTATGCAATTTAGACTTTACAATAGTCTTTTTTGTTTCAGCTCCAAATATAAAATTTTATATTACAAAGCTTAAAAAGTTCTTTTTAGATAGAAAAATATTAATTGCAAAAGAAATGACAAAAATTCATGAACAGTTTATAAGAGATAATATAATTTCAATTGACAAATATTTTGATAATATTAAGGGAGAATTAACAATTGTTTTATCAGAGAAAATTAAAGAAAAAAAAATTAAAAGACAAATTGATGAAACCCTAAAAATTGAAATAACAAAAATGTTAAAAAAATATAGTCATAAAGATGTTGTAGAATTTATTTCGAAAAAAGAAAATTTACCAAAAAAGGTTGTTTATAATTTTTGTTTAAACTTAATAAAAAAATGAAAAAAAATTTACTATTTATATTTTTCTTATTTTTTTTAAATTCTTGTGTAGGTTCATCAACAAGTGGTGTATTTGGAACAGGTGTAAGCGTAGCTTTAGATCCAAGAACACTGGGAACGCAGATAGATGATTCTATTATGCAGAAAAATCTAATAGCTAGATTAGCACTTACAGAAAAAAAATATTTAGTTAAAATTGCTGTTAAAGTATTAGATGGCAGGATTTTTTTGAATGGAAAGGTTGATGAGCCCGAAGAAAAATTAAAGATAACAAAGATGGCCTGGGAGACTAAAGGAGCCAGGTCGGTGAAAAATAATATTTCAATAAAACAAAAATTTTCTTTTAAAAATACAGCTATTGATGTTTTAATAACTGCTCAATTAAGAACTGCATTAATTTTAAATAAAAATGTTAAAGCCGCAAATTTTAATATTGATACAATAAATCAAAAAACCTATGTTTTTGGTATTGCTCATACGGAAGATGAAAAAAAGGAAATTATTCAAGAGGCAAAACAAATAGAAGACCTCAAAGAATTAGTTACTAGTATTTTGCTAGTTTCAAATTTAAGTAGACAAAAGGAATAAATTAATTTTTTTTGTTTTTTTTATAATCAATTATATCTGAAGAATAAGCTGCTACAGATGCTAAATTCAATATATCACTCGTAGATGATCTTAATGGAGCGATTTCAATAGGTTCTCCCAACCCAACTAATAAAGGACCAACTACCTTAACTGCACTTAAGCTCTTCATTAATTTAAATGAAATAGCTGCGCTATGTCTTCCTGGCATGATTAAAACATTTGCATTACCCACAATTTCAGAAAATGGATAGAGGTCTTTATATTTTTCATCTAAAGCTACGTCTGGCTGCATTTCTCCATCAAATTTAAATTCAACTTTTTTTTCTTTTAATATTTCAACGGCATCTCTCATATTTTTAGTAGATCTAGTTTTTGGAGTTCCAAAAGTAGAATGAGAAAGGAATGCGACTTTTGGATCAAAACCAAACAATTTAGCTACTCTAGCAGATGATATAGCTATTTGAGCTAGTTGTTCCGCAGAAGGAATTTCATGGACTGTAATATCGGATATGAAAACAGTTCTACCTCTATTGACCATGATGTTTAAGCCGAAGATTATTTCTCCCGATCTAGGATCAACGACACGTTTTACTTTATCCAAAGTTGACGTATATCTTCTTGTGTTACCAGTAACTAGAGCATCAGCATCACCACATGAAACCATGCAAGTCCCCCAAATTACCCTGTCATTTCTAATTAATCTATCACAGTCTCTTTCAAGTAAGCCTTCTTTTCGTTGTAATTTTTTGTAAAGAAATTTTGCATATTTTTCTCTTTTCTCTTTATCCGTGGAGTTCACTATTTCTATTTTATAATTTTCATCTAAACCAATTTCTTTAAGTTTTTGTTTAACAATTTCTTTTTTTGCTATTAATACTGGAATTCCTAAACCATTACTTTTGAAAGCTATTGCTGCTTTTAATGTATTTTCATCTTCCCCATCAGCAAAAACAACTTTTTTCTGAGATTTTTTTATTTGATTATTTACGCCTTGCATGATCGTTGTTGATGGATCGAGTCTCTGCTTTAACTGCTCTCTATAAATTTCAAAATTTTCTATATTTTTTCTTGCTACCCCACTTTTTATTGCTGCTTTAGCTACAGCAACAGGAATCACACTTATTAATCTTGGATCAAAAGTTGACGGAATTATATATTCTTTTCCATACATTGGTCTTTCGCCACCCATAGCTGCAACCACTTCGTCCGGAACATATTCTCTTGCAAGCTCCGCTATTGCATGCGCAGCCGCAACTTTCATTTCTTCATTAATAGTTTTTGCTCTAACATCTAACGCGCCTCTAAAGATATATGGAAATCCAATTAAGTTGTTAACTTGATTTGGATAATCAGATCTACCAGTTGCTACAATTGCGTCATCTCTTACTTCGTGTACATTTTCGGGGCTAATTTCTGGATCAGGATTTGCACAAGCAAATATAATAGGATTTTTTGCCATCGATTTTACCATATCTTTTGTAAGAATATCTTTCGTAGATAAACCCAAAAATACATCAGCATCTTTTATTGCTTCTTTAAGAGTTCTTAATTTAGTATCTATTGCATGAGCAGATTTCCATTGATCCAGATTATCTCTTCCACGGTATAAAATTCCTTTTCTGTCTACCATAACGATATTTTCATTCGGAACACCACTACTCTTAAATAAATTGGTGCAAGCTATAGCAGAAGCTCCCGCGCCATTTACAACAACCTTAATATTTTTGATTGATTTTTTTGATATATCTAACGCATTAATTAATGCCGCTAAGGTAATAATTGCTGTACCATGTTGATCGTCGTGAAATATTGGAATATCTAATTTTTCCCTTAATTTTTGTTCTATTACGAAACAGTCAGGAGCAGCTATATCTTCTAAATTAATTCCACCAAAACTTTTTGAAAGACTTGATATACAATTAATAATTTCATTTGCATTTGATGAATCTATTTCTAAATCTATAGAATCAATATCTGCAAATCTTTTAAACAATATAGCTTTACCTTCCATTACTGGTTTTGAAGCTAAAGCACCCAAATTGCCCAATCCTAATATTGCGGATCCATTACTAATTACTGCAACTAAGTTTCCTTTAGTAGTATAATCATATGCTGCATCAGGATTTTGAGCTATAACCTTAACAGGGGCCGCGACACCAGGAGAATAAGCAAGAGCCAAATCTCTTTTGCTCGTCATAGGTTTTGAGGATAAAATTTCTATTTTTCCAGATTTTCCACTATTGTGGTAGTCTAGAGCTTCTTGGTCTGTGTATCTTTCTATTTTGGACTTTTTCTTCATTTGAAAAGCAAGTATCTTACAATTGTCACAAAAATAAGGCTTACATGTCAAGATGAACTTAATAGCTTCCACCTCTACATTTAGTTTTTTTACGTTAATAAGCCGAATACTTGGTTATGCAAGAGACATTTTAATAGCAATTTTTTTAGGGACATCTTTTTTGGCTGATGCATTTTTCGTAGCATTTAGATTACCAAATACATTTAGACGCTTGTTTGCTGAAGGGACGTTCAATGCAGCATTTATTCCTAGTTATGCAGGAGAACTTTCTAAAAATAAAAAAATTGCAGATAATTTTGCACAAAATATATTCAGCCTTCTTTTTATTATTTTATTATTTTTAGTTTTAGTAGCTGAAATTTTTATGCCTCAATTAATTTTTTTAATAGCACCTGGATTCTATAAAGATCCAGAAAAATTAATTTTAGCAGTAGATTTAAGTAGAATAACATTTCCGTTTTTATTTTTTATATGTTTAGCATCTTTTTATTCAGCTATATTGAATTCATATAATAAGTTTGCTGCAGCTGCAGCCGCACCCATTATACTTAATTTGATATTAATTGGTTCCTTATTTTTTTCGCGTTGGGCCGATGTGTCAAATGTTTTAGCATTATCCTATGGTGTTTCGCTAGCAGGATTTTTACAATTAGTTATATTGTTATTTTTTGTAAGAAAAAATTTTAAACCTTCTTTAGCAATAAAAATTAAAATAGATGCAAAAGTAAAACTTTTTTTTAGTAAATTATTACCCAGTATTTTTTCATCAGGGGTAACACAAATTAATATATTAGTTGGTACCATAATTGCTTCTTTTCATCCCGGTGCAGTTTCCTACCTTTATTATGCTGATAGAGTGTATCAAATCAATCTTGCTATTGCTGGTATTGCAGTTGGAACAGTTATGCTTCCACAATTATCTAAGCATGTAAAAAATAATAATTTTAAACAAATTACTGATTTACAAAATAGAGCTTTAGAACTTTGTTTATTTTTATCTATACCCGCTGCAACTGCTTTAGTTTTAGGATCAGAAGAAATAGTAACTTCTTTATTTGGTTATGGTTCTTTTAACATTGAAAGTGTTAATAATACTGCAATAGCGCTTACATTTTTTGCTTTTGGAGTGCCGGCTTTTTCAACTTTAAAAATTTTTTCAAACTATTTTTTTGCTAGAAATGATACCAAAACACCATTTTATTTTTCTGTTTTTTCAGTATTATTAAATATTTTAATTAGTGTATCGTTTTTTAATAAACTTGGTTTTGTTATAATACCTATTGCTACATCGATTTCTTCATGGATAAATGTTTTCCTTCACTTTTATTTAATTAAGAAACGAAATTTCTTTAATTTTGATAAAAAATTTATTTTTAAATTTCCTCGTATTATATTATCTGTGGTTGTAATGGGAGTAGTATTATATTTGTTACTGGGCTTTTTTTCAGATAAATTTAGCTATAATGAAAGTTGGAAATTTATATACTTATTTATTATAGTGATTATTAGTTTATTTAGTTATTTTTTTATTTCAAATTTTTCAGGAGCTTTTAAATTTAAAGATATTAAATTTAATTAGATAATTTATTTAATGAACAAAAAAAGAGTTTTTTCAGGAGTTCAACCCACGGGAAATTTGCACTTGGGTAATTATTTGGGTGCAATTAAAAATTTTGTAGATTTACAAAATAAATTTGAGTGTATTTATTGTATTGTGGATTTGCACGCAATAACTAATCGTCAAGATCCAAAAGAATTAAAATCTAATGTTTTAGAAACAGCAGCAAGCTTTATTGCATCAGGTCTAGATCCTAAAAAAAATATAATATTTAACCAAGCTAGCGTCTCAGCACACAGCGAATTAGCATGGATATTTAATTGTGTTGCAAGAATAGGTTGGATGAATCGAATGACACAATTTAAAGAAAAAGCTGGAAATAATAAAGAAAATGCGAGTGTAGGGCTTTTAGTTTATCCAAATTTAATGGCGGCAGATATATTAATTTATAAAGCTACACATGTTCCTGTTGGTGAAGATCAAAAGCAACATCTTGAATTAACTAGAGATATAGCAAAAAAATTCAATAATGATTTTAAATGTGAGAGCTTTTTTCCGATTGTTGAACCATTAATACCTAAAGAATTTTCAAGAGTTATGAGTCTTAGGGACGGGAAAAAAAAAATGAGCAAATCAGAAGATTCTGATCAGAGTAGAATTAATCTAAAAGATGATGATGATACAATAAATCAAAAAATCAAAAAGGCAAAAACTGATAATGATCCAATTCCTTCAGAAGCATCTGGTCTTAAAAACCGACCTGAGGCTTTAAATCTTATATCTATCTATGCAAGCATAAATGAAATTGAGGTGAATGGGGTATTGAAAGAATTTGGAGGAAAGAATTTTTCAACTTTTAAGAGTAAATTGAGCGAATCAATAATTGAAAAAATATGTCCAATTGGAAAAGAAGTCGTGAAGTTGTTAAATGATGAGAATTATTTAAATAAGATTCTAATTAATGGTTCAGAAAGGGCTAATTTAATAGCAGAAAATAATCTTAAAGAAATCTATAAAATAATAGGTCTAAAAAAGTTCACTTGATAATGAGCACTTGGTGTAATAATAATTTATAATGGTTCAAACAGAGTTTACTCCAAATCCAGATACACTAAAATTTTTGCCTGGAAAGAAAGTTTCCGAGGTAGGCTCTTTGGAGTTTTCAAAAAATGATAAAAATATAAAGATTCCTTTAGCAAATAAAATATTAGCTTTAGAAGGAACGCTTATGGTTTTTTTCGGAGAAGATTTTATTACTGTAAAAAAAGAAAAAAATTTAAATTGGGATGATTTAAAACATGGTATTATTTCTGAAATAAATGATTACTACTCACAAGGAAAAGAAACTGTAATTAAAAAAGATTCATTAAAATCAAGCTCTAGTTCAAAAAAAAATGATTTAAGTGAAATAGAAAATAAAATCAACGAAGTTTTGGATGCTAAAGTTAGACCAGCAGTAGCTAAAGATGGAGGAGATATAAAATTTAAATCATTTAAAAATGGTGTAGTATTTGTAGAACTAAAAGGAAGTTGCTCTGGCTGTCCAAGCTCTGTAATGACACTAAAACAAGGTGTTCAAAATCTTTTGTGTCATTATATTCCTGAAGTAAAAAGCGTAGAGGCTAGTTAAATTATGTCTAAAAAAATCGAAAAGCTTTTTAAATCATATAGAGATCAATTATTGCACTTAGCAAAGTTGTATGGAGTAGTTGAAATTAAAAGTTATGCCAGAAGTGCTAAAAGACTCACAATTTCTCAGCTGGAATTATTATTAATAAAAAATCATATTAAGCTTCCAGTAAATCGTTCTAGCGACAAGGCAATAGCAAAAAGAGAAATGAAAGAAAATTCTATAAGGAATTTTTATTTAGCGGTTGCTTTTATTTTTATCATTGGATCTTTCATTACTATTAGACCATATATTAAAAATACTGTTAATGAAGTTAAATTTACTTATGTAGCTGAAGAATATAAAAAACCAGCAGATGATCAAACTAAATTAAGTAAAAAGAAAGAAACAAAGTCAATTGAAGAAGAAGCACAACCACAAGATTATAGTAATACAGTAAGTTTAAATGCCGAAACAACGATTAATTTATTTGAAGATTTAGGCTATGATTTAAAAGGTGTCAGAGCTGGTCAAAAAGTAAAACCTATTTATTTAACAAAATTACCTAGAGATCTAAAAACTTTGGGTGACACTAAAAAAAAAAGTGAAATTTTTAAAAAAATACTTTTACCTTTAATTCTTGACGAAAATCAAAAAATTATGGAAGACAGAAAAAAACTTTTTCAAATATTAAGTAAAAATTTCAATACAGTTGGAGAAAGAGTTTGGTTAAAAAGAAGATTTAAAGAGTATAAAATTGATGATCAGGATTTATCAAAACTCAAAATGAGGATGGATATAGTGCCTGTCTCTATTGCAATAGCACAAGCTGCAAACGAAAGTGGATGGGGAACATCCAGATTTGCTTTGGAAGGTAATGCTTTATTTGGACAATGGACGTGGAGTAAAAAAGGAATTTCCCCTAAAAATCAAGATCCAAACAAAAGTCATAAAGTTTTGCAGTTCCAAATACTTAAAGCTTCAGTTAAAGCATATAAAAATAATTTAAATACTCATAATGCATATCGTGAATTTAGAGAGGCGAGAGCTAAACTAAGGCAAGATGAAAGTGTAATTAATGGCTTACTTTTAACTAAATATCTAAAAAAATATGCAGCAATAGGAGAACAGTATGTAGCTATTCTTAATGATATTATTAAAAAAAATTCGCTAACAGATTTTGATAAAGCAATTTTATTACCCACAAAACTTAAAAAAGGTATAGCACTTTAAATTATTAGATTTAGTACTCTGCTATTACGTATTGAATTCCTAACCATCGCCACTTCCCATCATTTTCTTGAAGAGAGCAATTAATTCTTCCTCTCTCGCTCTTGAATTTTTTTGTTAAAATTATATCCAACTCATTTTCATTAACAAATTTTATTTTTGATTTACCCCATACGTTATCTTCGTTTGAATAACAGTTTACATTTTTTATATTTATTAAATTTTCATAAAATTTAATTTTAACTTTAGGAGGATTATCATTACCTTTTATATACCTATTTTCAGGCGTTATATTTTTATACGGAAATGGAAGAGTTTGTAATATTGATTTAAATCTTTTTAATTCTCCATATTTTTCGTTTATTGGAAACCTTGGTAATTCCAGAAAGTCTTTG
>Ga0310344_10001559_pt1 | contig 17554 bp, 18 predicted proteins | sample HC15DNA20200_MG_FD_203801 | JGI IMG/M metagenome (GOLD analysis project Ga0310344, IMG submission 203801) | Marine microbial communities from station ALOHA, North Pacific Subtropical Gyre - HC15-DNA-20-200_MG | ecosystem: Environmental > Aquatic > Marine > Oceanic | place: Pacific Ocean: North... | reverse complement strand
CTGTTCTCGAATCCTTAATCGATCAAATTCGTGATCTAACATGTTGTGATCTAAAAACGGTTGTACCTTAGGGTCAGTGGATTGTAGATGTAATTCCCCCTGGCTTAATGCAAGGTATAAATGAGCTATCATAGTCAACCCAGGAGGGGAGTCAGAATATCCTGAAGTTCTAACATGTCCAATCCCAATAGAGCACATAATAATCATCATGTCATTACGTAGGTCTGATCCTTCTGCGGTATAACGACATGAAAATTGAAATCCTACGGGTGGAATTTCAGGATCTTCCTTTTTTGTGTTCCATGTTAAAAATACCGCGGGATGATCTCGAAGATTCTTACCTACGCCTGGAAGAGAATGCACTACTGGAATACCCATTTCTTCAAGATGTTCTTGTGGACCGACACCTGATAGCAATAAAATCTGAGGAGATGCTACTGCACCCGCACTCAAAATAATTTCAGGTGCTTCATAAATTTTTATTTCATTATTTTGCTCAACTTCCACACCTGTGGCTTTTTTACCATTGAAAATAACCTTACGTATCAATGAATTGGGCATAATGGTTAGATTATCTCGATCTCGAGCCTGGTTTAAATGACCCATAGCAGTACTAATCCTTACGCCCATAGTGCTGTTAAGAGGCAAAGGTCCAATACCAGTGGAATTGGGATTATTGTGATCAGGAGCTTCTGGGAATCCGTAGTCCAAACATGCTTGTCTGAATGCAGCCTGTTCTTTTGTCCACTCTTCAGGCTTAAATCTACTTGCGACAATAGGACCTTCAGTCCCATGGAAATCATCGGGAAAGTCCGTATCTGTTTCTAGTTTTCTAAAATATGGAAGACATTTTTCATAGCTCCATTCGTCACTTCCCCATTTGGCCCATCTGTCGTAATCATCTGCTTCACCACGTAGAAAGATTTGAGCGTTGATGGCCGATGAACCACCCGTCACTTTGCCCCTGGGAACAGGCATATCAGTATATTTACTTGTTGCTTTAGCAACATATCCCCAGTTATGTTCGCTACTTAGCACGTCCTCAGATGCGCTAAAATACGAAGTCTTCACACCATCCGGCAATGAATCAAAATCTTCGTAATCATTACCAGCTTCCAGGAGCAAAACGTTTACATTTGAATCTTCAGTCAACCTGGAAGCAATAATGGACCCTGCTGATCCAGCCCCCACAACAATATAGTCAAAACTCATTTGTTCTACTCCTTGAACAGGTTAAAATAATTACATTAATTAGTAATATTTGGGCTATGATAATTTAGTTTTTGCGCCAATTCAATTAAAATCCTACAAACTCAGATTATTTATATGAAATTACTGGAAATTCTCCGAAATTTCATCTAAAAGTTTCCGGTCTGAATCTACTAAATTTTCTCGAACAAAATCTAGTATCCATGTCGGATTGTCAGAATCATCATCTATCAAAAGTTTTCGAACACATTCCAATTCTTCAGCGTACGACATTTGGTCATGCACCAAAGGAAGCACAAAAGACTCTTCGTTTTCAAAGTGATCAAACTCCACAACTATAAAATCGAAAATACTCCTATAAATATGCCTAATACTCCTTCGCAAAATAGTCTGTTTACCCAAGGTCTCAATTATGGCAGAATCAGCAATTCTCAATTGATCCAATAATTCTTCATGATTTTGATCATCCAAAGCGAGAACATCTTCAATTAAAGATTCACGAGCATCTTTCCCTATCTTTGCAAATAACTCTGCACCCATTTCCCTTAGGTCGTTATGTTCACTAACATTTTCTTTTAAAACCATTCTGCCATCTTGAAGCTTTTTTTCCTTAAGCGGTCCCGTCATGTAATAATCTTCAGTCTGAACATGATAAAGCAAATGTTTTATCCAAAGATCAAAAGATCGCTTAACATCGGTAATACTACATTCACCCGTTTCAACTTTGGATACTAATTCTAAAGTATGATCAGAATGACTCATAAATACCTTATGCATCAAATACATCACTTCAATAGGACTTTCTAAAGTCTTAATTGGATCGTGAAATCCCATAAATCACACCCTCCTTGGAAATTCTGTTTCCAAAAAGTTTTGTAATTGTTTCTTATACATTATTGTTGAATTTTCTAACAACCAATTTGAAATCCAATTAACATCAATTGTAGGATCTGTCAAAATGTTATTTAGGCAATTAATTTCCTCTTTACAAAATCTAAAAGTCTCCACAAAGTCAGCAAAATCTAAAAATTTGACCCTCGTATCAATTATTCTAGAATCTAAATAATTCTTCACTCTAGGAATTAATACTCCATGCGGAATTTCAGCATTAATAAAATCAAAGGTTTCCTGCAAAGCCTCCATTACAAAATATTTTGATTTCTCTAGCAAGTTTGAAATATCGGATTTATTCACTCCCTGAATTTCTTGAATCCAGTGGTGGCTTTCAATATCAGAAAAATTCATGTAAATGGCTGCCCAATTCTGCAACTGAGTTTCTATTGATTTTATGCTATGGTCAACCCCAACCCTATGAGTCTCATTCAAACAATTTGCAAGGTTAGAATCCAAGGCATCCGACATTATTTTTAAAGAACAATACAAAATATTTCCATTAGATTTTTATGTGGCCAAAAACATTCTCCCCAGGTTCAACAACACCCTTTTCAACCTTTTGAACTAATTCAACTATAGATTCACAAATTGGTGTTTCTACTCCCAGTTCCTTACCACGAGTAAAGACATAACCATTAAGATGACTAATTTCAGTTCTTCTTCCTTTCATTACATCTTGAGCCATAGATGGCCTACCTTCACCCAGCCTAACCGCGTCTGTCGCCAATTGGGTTTTAATTTCTTCCATAACATTCATGTCAGTGGACGCATTCTGATAGAGAGCAGAATCCACTCCCGAAATTTTTTCCACATTCACACCCAAGCTAATACCAGTATTTACAACTTCTGCAGCAATCCCAATTGAAATCTCGGAAAGATTGGGATCTTGTCGTAAAGCTTTAGAACCCAAACCACTAGCGGCACACATTGGATTTGCCATGCAATTGACAGCCAATTTTGCCCAACGATGACCCCAAATATTCGAAGAAATTTCACAAATTCCTACATTATTTAAAATCTCTGAAAGAGCTTCAATTCTTGGAGTTTTGACTCCAGAAGATTCACCAATAATAAATGCGGTTTTTGATCTATCCCCCGTTCTCAATCCATGGCCCGGTTCATACAAACCAGCACCAAATGTCATCACACAAGGTAATTCACGAGAAGCTCCAATGATTTCAGCAATTAAATCATCATTTATGCCGTTTTGCGCAGAAACAATGATTCCAGTAGGAGCCATATGAGGGAGAATAAAGTGCGTAGCCCATTCAGTATCGTATGATTTTACTGCTAAAAAAACCAAATCAAATTGTGTTTCTAAAGAACTTACATCTCCTAAATGTACTGCGTTAACCGACACATTAATGGAATCACCATCTTCATGGGTTATTGTCAGACCTTGGGACTTCATTTGATCGATATGTTGACCCCAATGATCTATTAGGGTCACATCTAAACCAGCCTTAGATAAGTGAGCTCCTATAACACTTCCAATAGCACCAACACCTAGGACTGCAATTTTTTCAAACATTTTATCCTCCAATTTAGCTTTTCACTATTACAGTATTTTAGATACAAAACGCATTCTAAAACTTTAAGAAATAAACATAGCATCTCCAAAACTGAAAAATCTATATTTTTCTCGAACTGCTTCAGAATATGCGCTTAAAATGTTTTCTCTACTTGAAAATGCGCTAACCAACATCATCAATGTAGATTTAGGTAAGTGAAAATTTGTAATCAATGCATCAACAATTTGGAATTCATGCCCAGGCTTAATAAACAAATCTACCCAACCCGACCCACTAGTTAAACAACCATCTCTCGAAATTTGAGCAGCATTTTCTAACAACCTAACAACTGTGGTCCCAACTGCTATTACCCTTCGTCCTTCAGCCTTAGCAAGACGAATTCTTTCCGCAGAATTTTCATCAATAGACCAAAATTCTGAATGCATTTTATGCTCATCTAACTTTCCTTTAATTGGGCGAAAAGTGTCCCACCCAACATGAAGGGTAACAAATACATTCTCCACATTAATATTTTGCATCCGATGAATCATTTCTGAAGTAAAATGTAACCCTGCTGTAGGCGCTGCGATACTTCCTTTTTCTTTTGAATATACAGTCTGATAACGTTCAGGGTCCGAATTAGTTTCATTAATATATGGAGGAAGAGGTATCTCTCCTACCGAATCTAGGTATTGCTCTCCTTGCAAAGAGATTATTCTTTCTCCGTCAGGCTCAATTGATAAAACTTTTCCAGAAATTACTTCGTCATTATTTTCGCTTGAAGTTTCAAAACGCGATCCCACTTTTAAGCGTCTTCCTGGCTTGACCAAAGCTTTCCATACTCCATCCTCGATTTTCCTCAACAGCAGCATCTCAACCGGCCTGTCTAAATCCAAATTTCTAGCATAAAGACGAGCCGGTATTACCCGACTTTGGTTCATAACCAAAACATCTCCAGGCTTCAGAAAAGTCAGGAGTTGATTAAACTTGGAGTGCTTAAATTGACCTGTCAAACGATCAAGAAGCATCAACCTAGATTGATCTCTTTCCTCGGATGGATTTTGAGCAATTAGTCCTTCCGGTAAGTAATAATCAAATTGGTCTGGTGTTAATACTAAAGACATGCGTTTCTTTGAATTGATAAATCAGCAGCCAATAAGGCGTTATTTAACAACATCGCTATCGTCATTGGGCCAACTCCTCCTGGTACTGGGGTAATTGCGGAAGCTTTTTCACGCACTGCTTTATAATCAACATCTCCAACCAACCGAAATCCTCGTGGCCTATCAGGGGCATCAATTCTATTGATCCCAACATCAATAACTACGGCACCCTCTTTGACCATTTCAGAAGAAATCGCATGAGGACTCCCAATAGCAGCAATTAAAATATCCGCTTTCTGAGTAATTTCAGAAAGATTCTCTGTTCGAGTATGACAAACAGTTACAGTCGCATTTGCTCCTGAAGCTCTTTGCATTAAAAGATTAGCAATTGGTTTTCCTACAATATTACTTCTTCCACAGACCACCACATTCTTACCAGCCGGATCATTTCCTGTCCTAATTAGCATCTGTTGAATCCCCGCGGGGGTCGCTGATATGAACCTTGGTCTTCCAGCCATTAGCATTCCCATATTTTCCGGATGCAATCCATCAACATCCTTCCAAGGATCTATAGATTCAATGACAGCATTTTCATCCAAATGATTGGGTAAAGGAAGTTGTACTAATACCCCATGAAAACTTTCATCATCATTAATTAATTTTATCTGCTTAATTAACTCGTCTTGAGTAGTTTCTTCAGGCAAAATAATTGCTTCACTTTTCATTCCCAAATCTATCGCTGCTTTTTCTTTGCTCCTAACATATACGGCAGAAGCAGGATCATTACCAACCAATATTACTGCTAAGCCAGGAGTCACTTGATGATTATTTTTCAAATCATTAACCTTCGTTGCAATTTCTTTACGGATTTCCTCTGCAATTTCTTTACCATTTATTCGATTTGCGACCATATTATCCTCCAAATTTTCTATATTGATTATATACCGATATGAAAAAGATACTTATTGATATTTTTGCCATCAGAACAATTTGAGAGATATAATATTCGAACGGAGAATAAAATGAACTCTTTTTCAAAAAAACTGTCCCTGAATCAATTTGTTATAACAACAGAGTTAAATCCTCCAAAAGGAACTGAATTAGAGCCACTAATCTCTAAAGCATTAACTCTAAGAAATCATATAGATGCATTTAATTTAACTGACTCACACTCAGCACGAATGAGCATGGCTCCAATTGCTGCTGCACACAAACTAAAACTTAATAATATTGAACCAATCCTTCAAGTAGCATGCCGAGACAAGAACCGAATCTCGTTGCAAGGAGATTTGCTAGCAGCAAATGCATTAGGCATTGAAAATATCCTATGCATGACAGGGGACAACCCAAAAGCAGGCGATCACCCTGACGCTAAGGGAGTATTCGATATTGATGCAGTATCATTAATTAATGCAGCTACTCGACTAAATTCGGGACATGATTTGTCAGATTCTAAACTTTCTGGCTCTCCGTCTTTTTGTGTTGGTGCTGTTGTAAATCCATCAGCTCAAGACTTAGACGCGGAAATTGCTCGACTAGAACAAAAAATTGATTCAGGTGCAGTATTCTTTCAAACTCAAGGAATTTATGATGTGAAACAATTCCAAAACTTCATGCAGAGAATTAAACACACTAATGCGAAAATCATTGCAGGTGTAATGATATTAAAATCTGCAAAAATGGCGCGTTTTTTTAATAAAAATCTATTTGGAGTCTCGATACCAAATCAAATTATCAAGGAGTTAGATTCAGCCAAAAATAATCGACAGGCAACAACCAAAATTACAACTAAAATCATCCAAGAAATCAAAGATTCCTGTCATGGAATCCATATAATGGCTCTAGGCTGGGAAGATTTAATCCCGCAAATAATTTCCGAATCAAATGTGAAATCATAGGAGCAATACATTGCTTGTAAACGGAGTAGATATTGTTGAAGTTCCAAGAATTAAACGTATATCGGAACAATATGGGTCACGGTTTTTGCACAGAATTTACACTCCCTTGGAAATTTCTTATTGCAAAGGAAGAGCGCAGCAGCTTGCGAGCAGATTTGCAGGAAAAGAGGCGATGATGAAAGCATTAGGTACGGGGATCAGAGGAATCCCATGGAAAGATATTGAAATAATTCGATTAAAAGGCAAACCTCCAACCATCCAACTTCACAGAAAGGCTGCCAAACGTGCGCAAGACCTAGGCATTTCCAGCATTGCGTTATCATTGTCGCACTCAAAAGAATATGCAATAGCATCTATAGTCTGCGAAAGCTTAAATTCCAATACCCTGCCAATCATTAACAAATCCAAATAACACACATTATTTTGGAAAAAGAAATAATGAAAAACAATTCCTCGAAAATAGTCTCCTCCTCTGAAATGAAAAATTTAGAAAGAGAAACCTTTCGCAATGGAGTTACTAGTAAATTATTAATGGAAAAAGCTGGGACTTCAGTGTCTAAGCGAATAGCTGAAATCTTAGGCCACGGCACAATATTAACCCTTATAGGCCCAGGTAAAAATGGTGGTGACGGTTTAATCGCCGCAACTCATCTGAAAAAATTGGGGTTTCGATCAATGGCAATCACTACTTCTGAACTTACAGGAACAAAACTGTGTGAAAATGCTCAAAAGTCTGGAGTAGATTTATATGAACTTGGTAATTATAAAAAGCAAATTTTACTAATAGAAAAATTGCTTACTGAATCAGACCTAATTTTGGATGCTCTTTATGGCATCGGGCTGAATAAACCAATTACCCCTCCTGTTTCCTTGCTCATTGAATCTGTAAATCGAATTAAAAATGCTCATTCATCCAAAAAAATTGTTGCTCTAGACATCCCTTCTGGTTTGAATCCTGACACTGGAATAGCGGACAAAACCACTATTAAGGCGGATATTACACTCTCATTAGGATTCACGAAATTGGGACTGTGCTCTCCTGATGGTGTGGTTTTTGCCGGCCGAAATGAGATTATAGATATCGGAATTTCCACAAGTGAAACTAAAAGCCCTATATCATCAATAATCTCCAAAAAACTTGTGTCATCAAAATTGCCGTTTAGAACACTCAATTCACATAAAGGAACTTTCGGACACTCTCTGATTATTGGAGGATCTAAAAATTTTACTGGAGCAGTATCATTGGCTGCAATAGGAGCCCAAAGGGCTGGTTCAGGCTTAACAACAATTGCTACACCTGAATCAATTTTCCCGATAGTTGCATCTCATCTGAAAGAAGCAATATATCTTCCTTTAACTGATAACACGGAGACTGAATTTGTGTCTAATGCAATTACTTCTATTCAGATGAACATTAAAAAATATACTTCAGTTTTAATCGGATGCGGTCTTGGTTTGTCTGAAAATTCTAGAGAATTAACAAAAACTATTCTCCTAAAAAAGAACCTTCCTGAAATACCATTAGTGATCGATGCTGATGCATTAAACATTCTATCTGAAAACCAAAATTGGCATCAAAAAATCCCGAAGAATTCTATTCTCACTCCTCACCCTGGAGAAATGGCTCGCCTGTCAGGAAAAACTATTAAGGAAATCGAATTAGACCGAGTGAATATATGTAAATCTTATGCAACAAAATGGAATTGTATCGTCATACTCAAAGGAGCATTCACTGTCATCTCTTCGCCGAATGGAAACATCTGGATAAGCCTTTTTGCAAATCCTAATCTTGCAACTGCAGGGACTGGAGACATTTTGGCAGGAATAATTACAGGATTATTAGCTCAAAAAATTGAACCTTTAGATGCGGCAATTTCAGGTGTTTATTTGCACGGACTTTCTGCAGAAATGGCAAACCCAGAAAATACTTCCTCAGGTATAATAGCGAGTGATATTCTTCCTTATATACCGATAGCAATAAATCAGATAAAAAAGAGTGAATTCCGAAATGGCTAATCTTCAAGGATCTCAAAGAGCTAAATATGTTGAAGAAATGTTTGACCGCATTTCAAAGAGATACGATTTAATGAACTCATTAATGTCTGCTGGACAACACAAAATTTGGCGCCGCGATGCAACAATTGAAGCTGTTTCTAATAATTTAACCGGTGAATGCCTGGATGTCGCTACAGGCACTGGAGATTTTATTTTTGATCTATTAAAACATGATTCGGTATCCAAAGTCATAGGATTAGATTTCTCCAAAGAAATGCTAGCAATTGCAAATGAGAAACTTCAAAAATTAAATCTAGAGAATAAAATTGACTTAATCAAAGGGGATGTACATCATCTACCATTCGGTGACAAAAAATTCATCAGTGTAACAGTGGGTTTTGGTACCAGAAATTTCATAGATGTTCCACTTGCAATTGCAGAAATGACTCGTGTGATTCAACCTAAAGGCAAATTGGTGATTTTAGAAATCCTAAGGATAGAGAGTTCGAACCCTCTAAAAAAAATAATCCCTCCACTACTCAATTTTTTCATGCCACTAATGGGAAAAATCATTACCGGAAATCGAGAAGCATATTCTTATCTCCCAAAATCAGTTGATGTTTTTTTAACTGCAAGTGAATTAGCCACAATAATGCGGAAAACCGGACTGAAAAATATAAAAATTAATAAGCGGGCACTCGGAACAGTTGCTATTATTTCAGGTGAGAAGATTTAAGAAATTGGATAATCTATTTGTCTGAAGAGCCGTTAGTAATTTTAATTGGAAAGTCTGGAACTGACAAAGAAGAAATTTCGCTAAAATGCATCTTGAGTCGACTTAAATCATTCAACCCTTTACCTTTTGAAACATAAAATGACGTGACCATAGCTCCGAAAAGTAAAATGGTTGCAGAAATATAAACCCATGCCAGGAGGGCTAACACAGCTCCTATTGGCCCGTAAATCAAATCATAAACCGGGAAATTTGTTACATATGATACAAACGTCCAATTGACCAAATCAAAAACTAAAGATGTCACCAAGGCACCCAACCATACATCCCTCCAGGACACCAAAGAATTTGGAAGGACTTTATAAAGCAATAAAAATGCTAGGAAGGATATCACAGGTAAAACTAATTTTTGAGTTATAAGCCATATGCCAGAGATGAATTCAGAACGATTTAAAATTTCAGGATTCAATTCAGATATCAAGCTGATCACAGGACTAACATAGAGTAAGACCATTAAAACTAATCCCCCTCCAATTGCCAAACCAAAATCCAATAATCGTTCACTAAGAAATGCCCTTGGTTTTTGGACACCCCAAGCCGTATTAATTCCTTTACGAATTGCTGTAAACGCTGATGTAGATGCCCAAATTAGTCCAATTAACCCTAGTGACCCCGTCACTGCACGAGAACCTGCAACACCTTCAACAGTCTGCACAAGAAATCCAGTAGATACGGGCACGACTCCCGCAATGCCTTTTGCAAGATTTAATTCATCCACATTCTCACTAATACCCTGGAAAAAAAACGTCACCGCGAGAACAAGAGGGAAAAAAGAAAACAATGTATAGAATGCAATAGCTGCTGCAATATAATGACAATTACGTGTCAAAAAAATGTTAACACCGTAACCAATTGTTATTGCCAATCTAACAAGAAACATTTATACCCTTTCCGACAATTTACTCAATTTTAAACGCGTTTTCCTAAAACTGCTAAACTTTACAGACACAATTTTACTTGGAGAATAACAAATGGTAAATCATTTCAGAGGCATAAAAGCTCTCACTTTTGATGTTTTCGGAACGGTTGTAGATTGGAGAGGAAGCATTATTGCCGAATGTAAATCATGGGAGAAAACTCGACTTCTTGATGTGAATTGGGAAAAATTTGCAGACGAGTGGCGTTCAGAATATGGTCCGTCAATGAATCTAGTCCGCAATGGAGAAATACCCTGGACCAAGCTAGATGATCTTCATATGTCTTCTTTAATTAAATTGCTAAAAAGGCACAAAATCACTAATCTCTCTAATGCAGAAATTGAATACCTAAACAAAATTTGGCATAGATTGAATCCATGGCCTGACACACTAATCGGCCTTTCAAAACTCAAAACTAAATTTACAATCGCCACATTATCCAACGGAAATATATCACTATTAACAAATATGGCAAAATGGGGCAACCTACCATGGGATTGTATCTTGTCTGCAGAGCTATCAGGGCATTACAAAAAAGACCCAGAAGCGTATCTAAAAGCGGCAGAATTGTTAAGCCTAGAAAGACATGAAATTATGATGGTTGCTGCGCACAAAGACGATCTTTCAGCTGCAAACCATTTAGGGATGAAAACTTGTTTTGTACCAAGACCTCTCGAACACGGATCAAATAAAAAAATTGATTCTTCCCCAGAGAATTGGATTGATATTTGCGCATCAGATTTCATCGATTTAGCGTCACAATTAGGGTGTCATTAAATTCACAATCCGTTTATAATTTGAATCCTTGTACTGTTCTTATTCCCAGAATTGAATGAAATAAGTTAATCATGGTATAATGAACGGTGCTAAAGAATTTTAAAAGTATGGAGAATTAGCTTGATAGCCGAGCGTAGCAGAAACTATGAACTAGTAATGATAATCACTCCTGAATCCAGTGATGACCAAGTTGATGTCACCGTTGATAAAGTGAAGTCATTCATTGTAGATAATGGCGGAGAGATTGCCGAACAAGAAAATTGGGGGCTACGACAAATGGCCTATCCCATCAATCATTTCCAAGAAGGAAATTATGTGAGAACAACATTCTCAATGGATTCCTCTCACTTGCAAGAGCTTAATATGACTCTCAACGCTTCAGAAGAAATAATCAGACATCTAGTTATGAAATCTTAGAATTTTGGTGCTTTCGTCGTGACTTTAAACAAGATGATAATTATTGGAAATTTAGGGAGTGAACCTGAGCTGAGGTACACACCTAGCGGCACACCCGTGACTTCTTTTAGCGTCGCAACAAGCCGCAATTACACCTCTTCTGACGGAGAACGTCACGAAGAAACTGAGTGGCTTAGAGTTTCAGCTTGGAATAAGCTAGCAGAATTATGTAATCAATACTTATCCAAAGGACGAAAAGTTTATGTGGAAGGCAGGTTCACTCATCGTGAATGGACCGGCATGGATGGACAACCTAGGTGTAGTCACGAAATAAGTGCCTCAGAGGTACGTTTTTTGTCTCCACGAGATGATGCAACATCCTTTAACCCAACTAATCAGGAAGAATTTGTTCCTGAAGCCCCTCCTCAGGATGAACCAGATGTTCCTTGGTAAAATAATTAAGGAACGAAGAAAGGAAAATCAAAAATGACAACAACGCAAGGTTCGAGTGCACCTAGACCCCAAGGGGCTCAAGGGGCTCAAGGGCGCAGACAAAGACCTAGATTTTTTTCTAGGCGTAAAGTTTGTTCATTCTGTGTAGACAAAATAGATTATATTGATTATCGAGATACTGAAAAACTTCGTGGGTTTGTGTCTAATCATTCTAAAATTCAAGGAAAACGAAGAACTGGAGCTTGTTCCAAACATCAAAGAGGCATTGCTCTAGCTATAAAACGGGCAAGACATCTCGCATTATTACCATTCGATCCTAGACATCGAATGCCTAGAGCAGATAATATTATATGACCCGATTTCGATTAGATTCGATTTTTCTGCTCACTAAAATATAAGTATTTTTAGTAGAGGTATTGTTGAACAATTCAAACACACAACAATCATTAGACCCGCGTCACGATCCAACCGCATCCATTAGGAGAAAGCGTCTTTTTATGATGGTGTCTCTAATGGCTCTTGTTATTCTTTTTATTGCAGGATTCATAATTTGGCAGGAATTCTCAACCAAATTTATTGCTCCGCCGAAAGAAACTATGATCCAAGTAAATGAAAGATCTTTTTCTAGAGGAGATCTAGTAAAATTAGTTCGTGCGCAATTCAAAGAAGCCGAATTATACGGTACTCCTTTTAATATGGGGTCTGATGTATTCCTTGCTCTACAGGAACTTCGTGATAATGAAATGCTTAGAGTATTATCACCTGAACTAGAAATTTCTGTAACCGAAGCAGAAATCGACGAAAAAATTTGGCAGACATTTGCTCCAGATGATGATTCATCTAAAGGAAAATCAGACGCTCAAGTTCGTCGAGAATTTAATGAAGAATTGGGCAAGTATTTAAACTGGGTACAACTAAACGAAGAAGAACACCGCTGGATTGTTGAAAGTGATCTATTAAGGCTAAAAGCGATGGAATCAATTTCACATCTAGTAGAAAATCCAGCTGAACAAGTACGACTACATAGGATAGTAATGTCTGCTGGTGACGAAACTGACATCATGCAATCTAAACTAAGGGGTGCAATTGGCGACTCACGGGACCCTGAACATATACGTTTAGTATTATCAGGAATTGTTCGAGAATTCTCGAGAGACACAGATTTCAGCGTAAGAAGAAACGGTGGAGATCTCGGGTGGATTCCTGCAAGTATAATGGTTGAACATGAAGGCTATTTTTGGGATCTCGCTCCGGGTGAGTTAAGTGAGCGTGCCGGGTTTTTAGACCCAACCCGACAAGAGGAATTTATATACTTTGTGATTTCCGAAAGGAACCAAAATCGAGAACTTGACCAGGGAGACTTTGAAAACCTTAAAGAAATAGCACTCACAAATTGGATTAATGATAAAACTCAAGAGCATCAACTGAAATCTGAATTTAATAGCGAAATATATTCATGGGTCATTGACCAAATTAGACTTGCAGCAAGTCCGTCGAACAATCAAAATGTTTCCTCATCAGATATCCCCTTACCTATTCCAACTAACTAGGCTATAAATTGACTGAAAAATCTCCAATCAACGTAGGACTTCTAGGGTTAGGAGTTGTAGGCAGTGGTGTTGCTGATATCTTAATCAACCAAAGAGAAATTTTAGCCCAAAAATCTGGCATCGATATAAACCTTTCAGGCGTTGCAGTCCGTGACAAAACCAAATCACGTACCGTAAAAATTAATCCTGATCTAATCACTGAAAATCCCTCAAAGCTAATAAATAATCCTGAAATTGACATAATAGTTGAACTAATAGGTGGTGAAGAACCTGCACTAAATTATATTTTAGAAAGTATTTCAAATAATAAACATGTCGTGTCAGCTAACAAAGAGGTAATTGCTAAACATGGTTCGAAAATATTTCAATTAGCAAACAAGAAACACGTCGACATATCTTATGAAGCAAGTGTAGCTGGGGGTACTCCTATTATCGGTCCATTATCGAATGAATTAGTCTCCAATAAAATTCTTTCTATTCGTGGAATAATTAATGGAACAACAAATTACATTTTAACCAAAATGGACCAAGAGGGTGCTGATTTAGAAACTACTCTGTCACAAGCTCAAAAACTTGGATATGCGGAAGCGGATCCCACAAATGATATTGAAGGTTTTGATGCGAGATATAAAATTGCAATCCTTTCATCCTTGAGCTTCCGAAAAAAAATCCCCCTAGACAGTATTTTTTGTGAAGGAATTACAAAACTTCATCCTTTGGATTTTATTTATGCCAAAGAACTGGGTTACTCAATTAAGCTACTGGCTATAGCTAACAATGGTGAAAACGGGATACAAATTCGGGTTCATCCCACTATGTTACCTACCAATCACCCTCTGGCAAATATTTCTGGTGTACTAAATGCTGTTGAGGTAGAAACCGACCTTATAGGCAAAGTAATGTTTCATGGAGCTGGTGCTGGCGCAAAACCAACTTCAAGTGCTGTAATAGCAGACATCATAAAGACTTCCCACGCAATCCAAAGTACGTCATACACTTCTTCCCCATCATTTGATGCGACTGTAGATTCTACAATTACTTCTATTGATGAATTGATAACGAACTACTACTTGCGAGTGAATGTAATTGAAAAACCAGGTGTTTTCGCTCAAATCGCAAAATTAATTGGTGACTTAGACATCAGTATTTCCTCCGCAATTCAGAAGCAAACAGACGAAGCTGATATGACTGCTGAAATTGTATTCATGACTCATAAAGCCAAAGAATCTTCCATGATTAAAGCAATTAAAAATATGAATAACCTTGATGTAGTTAATTATGTCGGAAGCTTAATAAGAGTAGAAGAATAACTTTTTCAATTTCCATTCTTGCTTACTATTACACAATGTTCTAATATGGGGATGTCGCTCTTAGATCTTGTTAGAGGAGGTTTTGATGGACTCGAGTATAGTTCGAAAAATTACCAAGGCAAGAGACTACGCAGAGCAATCCGACCGGATCAAAATCCTACAATGCAAGATCGAATTTCAAGGTAAAAATTCAGCCCACCAGATTGAATTCGACAGAGGAACATGGTTGTGTGACTGTAATTATTTTTCATCCAACCAAATCTGCTGCCATTCTATGGCTCTTGAAATATTTATGAACGATATGCTTGCATCTCAAATTGAACCTGCAGATCTTTTGTCAGAAGTCGAAGAAATCCTCAGACAAGCTAATTAAAAGTTTCCTAATTTAATTAGTAGATTCATCGAATCGGCTAATTATAATGCATGCATTCTGACCACCAAATCCAAAACTATTTGACATAACGGTATCTACGCTTTTATTACGTGCAACATTCGGCACATAATCTAAATCACAATTTGGGTCAGGGGATGAATAATTAATAGTAGGATGAATCTTACTCGTCTGAATTGTTTTCACCGAAGCAACTGCCTCCAATGCTCCTGCTCCACCAAGAGCATGACCAATCATAGATTTTGTAGAACTAACAGGGACTTTATAGGCACGTTCACCAAAAACTTTCTTAATAGCCAACGTTTCGGTTAAATCATTCTGAGGCGTAGAAGTCCCATGGGCGTTGATATAATCTATAGATGAATTATCTATGCCAGCATCATCTATAGCCAATTCCATTGCCATGGCAGCTCCATTCCCTGCTTGATCAGGCTGCACTAAATGGTAAGCGTCAGAAGAAACTCCATACCCTGAAATTTCTCCTAAAATCTTGGCATCTCGCTTTATTGCATGTTCTAAATTTTCCAAAACAAGGAATGCCGCACCTTCGGCTGGAACAAAACCATCTCTATTTGCATCAAATGGTTTGCTTGCTTTTTCTGGAAGATCATTACTCCGTGTAAGAGCGCGAATAACATTGAATCCACCCAATCCTAATTGACTGATTCCAGCCTCACAACCACCACTAAACACGACATCAGCAGCACCTCTCCTAATAACTTCCGCCCCTTCGCCAATGCTTTGTGTACCTGCAGCACATGCAGTAACAACCGTGTTGGTATAACCTTTAATTCCAAAAATTCGGCTAACATTTGCCGCAGCCATATTAGGAAGAATCATGGGGATAAAAAATGGACTCACTTTCATCCCTCCGCGTTTAACCAAGATTCTAGCATTTTGCTCCATCTCGGGGAAACCTCCGTTTCCATTTCCCATGACTATCCCTAATCTCCCCGAATCCTCATCATCTAATTTTATGTCAGAATCTTTGATGGCAAGACCAGCAGCTGCAACCGCTAATTGGGAAAATCTCGCCAACCTTTTTGATTCTTTTAAATCCATATAATTGTTGGGGTCAAAATCAGAAACCTCTCCAGAAACTTTACAAGGAAAACCATCTGGATCTACAAGTTTCATTTCAGAAATACCCGATTCACCATTCACTAAACTTTTCCAATATCCATCAACAGTTTCTCCTAAAGGAGAGACTAATCCCACCCCTGTAATCACAACTCGTTGATTCTTATTCCGCACTTGTTCCTCCAGTTAAATATTTTCCGCACTTGCCGTAGGTCCAGAAATATTAGGATAAATTTCTGGAGGAATATCTTGCAGATATTCGATTGCCTCAGCTGCTACCGACAAGGAGCCCGTAACTAAAATCAAATCATCCTCCAGGCCTTCATTTATTGCTCTCTGCAGTGCATCACCAACGGTAGCAAATTCTGAGACCTCAAGCAAATTCAAAGAACTCGCTTCCATTTTAACATCACTAGTATTTGTCGCTTTTGGATGTCGTGATTTGCCAAGAAACAGCAATGGAGAATAGGAAGAAAAATGCTTAAGAATTAGCTTCGTATCATGTCCTGATATCGTGCCAAAAACTATCAATAACTTCCGAAATTTGAAATGTTGTTGAATCGATTCAATTAATCTAAAAGCTGAAAAAGGGTTATGAGCACCATCGACCAAAATTCTTTGATTCTCAACCATAAAACTTTGTAATCTAGCGGGCCATTTCACATTTTCAACACCTCGTTCAATTGCCTCTTTTTCAATTTGATAACCTTTAGAAATTAATATTTCTACACAAGCAACTGCAGAAGCAATGTTTTCAATTTGATAATCCCCAATCAATGGTGATTTAATTTTGTAATCTTGTAAAGGTGATGACAAATCAAACTCTTGCATTGTTGAATAGACTTTGAGATTTTCTGTGGTAATCATTTTTTTGACATTAAAAAATTCAGCTGATTTTTCACTAGAAATTTTTTTCAGAATTTCTAAAACTCCTCCAAAATACTGAAAGCCTGCAACCACAGGAACCTCATGTTTAATAATTCCAGCTTTTTCCATCGTGATCTGCTTAATTGATTCTCCCAAAGTTGCTGTATGATCAAGACTAATAGAAGTAATTAGTGAAACAAGGGGATGAATTACATTGGTGGCATCAAGCCTTCCACCTAAACCTACTTCAATAACTTCAAAGTCTAGTTTAGCTTTACGAAAAGCTAAAAAGCTCATTGCCGTCAAAACCTCAAAGGTAGTCGCAGGACCAAATTTTCCTTTTTCTGCTAAAAACTCCACTGCACCCCAAATTTCAGATGTGATACGAGCAAATTCTTCTTCTGTTAGAG
>Ga0310344_10001557_pt1 | contig 17563 bp, 14 predicted proteins | sample HC15DNA20200_MG_FD_203801 | JGI IMG/M metagenome (GOLD analysis project Ga0310344, IMG submission 203801) | Marine microbial communities from station ALOHA, North Pacific Subtropical Gyre - HC15-DNA-20-200_MG | ecosystem: Environmental > Aquatic > Marine > Oceanic | place: Pacific Ocean: North... | reverse complement strand
ACTATTAGGTTGTGCCGATTGGCAATCTCGATTATGGCTGGCATGTCAGCTGGGTGTCCGCTCAAATGCACGGGCAAAATAGCTTTAGTCTTTGGAGTGATGGCCGCTTCGATTAGATCCACGTCAATCGTGTAAACATCGTTGTTGTCTACGAATACCGGTTTGGCGCCGGTCATGGCGATAGCGCCAACGCTTGCTATGAATGTGTTGGGAGAAGTGATAACTTCGTCTCCCGGTCCAACCCCTAAAATCTTGAGCGATAGGATCAGGGCGTCTGTACCGGAACCGACACCGACTGCGTAGGGCAAGCCACACACCTTGGCAAACCTTTCTTCAAACTCATCCACAGCAGTTCCAAGAGTGAAATCTCCAGTTGTTACCAGACTCCGGATGTCCTCCAGATAGGAATCGATATCAGCAAATTGGCGTCCTAGATATGAATAATCAACTCGCACTGTTTAAATGGCCTTCTCAAAGAAATTTTGGATGGAGCGAACCACATGATCTAATTGGCTTTCCTTTAACTCACTATAGATTGGTAGGTTCAACATCCGATTTGCCTGACGTTCCACAACTGGGAAACTACCGGGTTTATAGGATAATTTGGAAGCTGCAGGCTGTAGGTGAATCGGAATCGGATAGGTAACGACTGTGCCAATTCCCTTGCTGTCTAAATGAGTCTTGAGCGCTTCACGTTGGTCACTTTGGATGACAAAGGTATGGTAGACCGCCCTTTCATACGATTTGTCGCTGGGTAAGTCTAGCTCCTCAAATTTTGCCAGATGGTTCTGATAATACCGAGCGTTGCTACGCCGCTGTTCAGTCCATTTATCGATGTAGTTCATCTTGACCAATAGGATTGCTGCTTGGATTGAATCCAATCGACTGTTCATGCTCCATATAACACATTCATCACGGGTCTTGAGTCCGTGGTTTCTAAGGTATAGTAATTGCTGGTATAGGTCATCGTCGTCAGTAGTGATGACGCCGCCGTCGCCGCAGGCGTTCAGGTTTTTAAGGGGATGCAGGCTGTAGCAGCCGGCAGTACCGAATGAACCTACGGTTTGGTCTTTGTATTTGGCTCCCACCGCCTGAGCACAATCTTCGATAACGTGAAGGTTGTGACGTTGGGCCACATCCATGATTGTGTCCATGTCTGCGGGACGGCCGGTGAGGTGGACTGGGATTATCGCCTTGGTAGCCGGAGTGATGGCGGTTTCGATGAGACTGGTATCAATGTTCAAGTCGTCTTGGGAGTCCACCAACACCGTATTTGCCCCGACCAGCTCAACGCAACTAGTGCTGGCCAGAAATGAATTGGCAACGGAGATTACTTCATCTCCAGGGCCGACTCCCAGAGCTTTTAGAGCTAGTATCAGAGCGTCAGTCCCCGAGTTGACTCCAACGGCGTATTTTGTATCGCAGAGCTTCGCGAACTGGTTTTCGAATTCGGATACGTCATCGCTGAGGATGAACATTCCGTGGTCCATGACAGCTGATATAGCTCCCAACAATTCCTCCTTGATAGGGGCATGTTGGGCGGCCAAATTTACGTAAGGTACATTCATCTGATTATCTTCTGAATAGGGTTCGCGATTTGGTCTCTATGGGTTTGGTATTCCGCTACCGGAGTTTCATAGCCTGCATTTGCCTGATATTGTAATAACGAATATCGGTTTGGGCATCAGGAATCTTCCCGGAACCAAAGGCCATAACTAGGTCTTCTACGGCATCTTTGGTGGATTTCTGGGGAACGAATCCCAAAGCTTTTTTAATCTTGTCCGACGAGATGTGATACGAGCGTAGGTCGTTGGTCGGAGTGGTCACAATCTCAACATCGTCTCCAACGCTTGCTTGAACTGACTTCGCTATTTCATTCACGGTCTGATTGTCGTAACCAGCATTAAATATATTGCCGTCGATTACATCTTCAGGCCAAATTAGAGAATTTACATAAAGATCGGTTACGTCGTCGATATGGATGTTCGGGCGCTTCTGATCACCGCCAAACACCTTGATCTTCTTGTGGTTAACAGCGTGGTTGGTGAGGATATTTACGATTAAGTCCAAGCGAAGTCTAGGTGAATAGCCGCAGACAGTTGCGGGTCGGAGAATCAACGGAATGAATCCAGGCTCCTTTTTGGCCAGCAATACGTCTTCGCACATGGCTTTGTATTTTGAGTAATCTGTAAGGGGTTGGAGGGCTAAGTCTTCTGTAACTTCTCGACCCTCGATAATTCCATAGACGCTGGACGACGAAGCAAAGACAAACCGACGAACTCCGACGTCTTTGGATACGTCAACTAGGTCGAAAAAGGCGTCATAGTTGATGGACTTCCCCAGGTCTGGGTCAAGTTCAAAGCTGGGGTCGTTCGAGATGCAGGCCAGGTGGATTACCGAGTCGCATCCCCTGAGGGATTTGTCCAATAGTTTTCTGTCACGGATGTCGCCCTTGATCAGTTCTAGGTTTGGATTGTCCTTTACGGCATCTAGGGTGTTTTCACCGTACATGAATAGGTCCAAAACCTTTACGTGGTGTCCCTGGGCCAAGAGTTTGGGGACTAGGACAGACCCTACGTATCCTGCGCCACCGGTGACTAGTACATTACCCATAATTTAAAAAGACTCCTATTTGAGGATAGCGGTGTTGATTACAGCGCTCCGATTGCGGGTCCGGAGTCGACTGATTCTTTTGCTTGGTCAGTCATAAAATGCAGGAGCGCTGCATGGGCGGTTTCGACGAACCCGTAAGCGTCTGAATTAACATAGAAATTCAGGACGCCACTGTTCCGGGATGGGTTATCCGCTTCAAATCCCGAGAAGGTGATGATTTTACAACCAGCGTTCTGAGATGCTTTGAGACTGCGGATGATATTTTCTGATTTGCCAGAGCTACTGACAGTAATCAGCAGATCACCTGCTTCCGCCCAGAGTTCTATCGGTTTCTCAAAAACCGACCCATAACCTTCGTCGTTGGCAAATGCAGTGAGTAAAGGCTGTTCGGTGAAGACTAGCGCTCGCACTCCCACGGCCTTGCAAAGGTCATTTTGTACGTGGCTAACCACTGAGCTGCTGCCTCCGTTTCCAGTCAGCATAATCTTTCTAGAATTTTGCCTGGTATTTAGGATCATCTCCACAGCCCGGTCTGCTCCCTCGTCCAGGTTGAGCTCACTACCGTGGGCATCAGTCACTTCCGTACTCAGCATGCAGTTAGAGAGTATCTGAAGGTAATTTGATATTGATTGCTCACCCATTGACTAAATGCTCCTATAAGAAAACTGGGGGGCGACCCAGTAACAAAAATCTATTTTGCAAACCAATTACTTTAAGAGGGAATCCATGTGTCTGAGGAGTTGAACTTTTTGTGTGGAATTGCGGTGACCAACCGTGGCCACGGCTTCGGCACCTACGGCGTTGCCGATGAACCCTACCGCTTCTATGGGAGCGCCCTGTGCCACACAAAGAGCAGCCACTGAGAACACTGCGTCTCCTGCGCCGACACGGTCAACGACTTTGGTGCCAAAGGCAGGTATCTCTGAGAATCCTTCTTTCTTGCTGTAGCCGATGCAGCCTTTTTCCCCTCGTGTGATGATCATGCTTTTGCATTGGAGATTTTCCGCAACCTCTAGCATGATGTCCTTAAGTTCTCGACGGCGGCTGCGGGATTCCAATCGGAGCTCGTTTTCAGAAACGCATAGAAAGTCAGAACGGTGATACTTTGATACCGTATTAAACCCTAAGTTGCCTGCGTTTACTTGAGTGTTTACCGCTAGAAATGAGGCCTTTGCACAAAGCACATCAACTTCTTCAGGTCCCAGCATCCCATGCCCATAATCTGTCACGATTACCGCATCATAATTTGGTAGAATCCCCTCAAGTTGATGGCAGAGAGAGGCTGATTGTGCAGGCTTGTGCTCATCGTCATCCATCACGTAGACTTCAAATAATTTCTGGAATGGGTAGCGTTCCACAAATCTGCGTTTCGTGATGGTCTGCGAGTTTTCTTCTTGATAGAGGAAAAGATTACGGACTTGGGGATCTATTTTTTCACGGATGAAATTTTCTTGTTCTCGATCTTGCCCTAATATGGTAAGTAAATCGAGGCCGTGGCAGAACGCGGCCACGTGATTGGCTACGGCAATGACACCGCCAGCAAACCGTTCCGTGTTTAATTCCCTGGTTACCAGCACTGGTTCCTTGCCGGATTTGCCCATGGTTTCGCAGTAAATATATTCATCGATGATCGTTTCGCCAACCAGCAAGACTTTAAGTTTGGAGGCTCCATCAAGGTAGTTGGCTATATCATTAGAGGAAAACCTTGATGAGAATGATGTGAGGTAATCGTTCAGGTCTTTCGTTACCACTGGCATGTGCTCATTGATGAGGCTAGTGGAGCTAAACACGATATCATCCGTGAAAACAATCTCTCCGCCCACTGATTTGATTGCAGCTTCTTCCAGTAGAATTCCGCCAGTGAGATCCTGGGCAGAGTCTTTGTAGTCTTGCCCTTTCACGTAAAAATCTGGTTCCAACTGCTTGATTGTTTGTTCTGCTAGCGGCCATTCGTTGATGGCCACGTAATCAACGCTGTTCAAAGCGGATATGGCCTCAGCTCGTAGTTGTTGTTTGAAAGCTGGTCGGTTTGGGCCTTTATTGACATATTCGTCGGGAGTGATGGTCACGACTAAAATGTCTCCGAACTGTCTTGCTTCTTCGAAATGGCGTATATGGCCAATATGCAGAAGATCAAAGACTCCGTGACAGTGCACGATTTTTTTCCCTAAGGTCTTCTCGCCTCTCAATATCGAAGCCAAGTTCTCCAGACCCTTAATCTTGCTGCTAACCCTTGTAGTTACTTCGCTCATAACCTAATTATCCTGTTTCGCAGTGCCGTTGCTACCTAGATAGTCGAACCAGGCCTTTGTGGCATCGGTGATGGATTCCGTGTCCCAAACCGGGGCTTCTCGCCAGGATTCAATGTTTTCCAACATGACTTGGACTCCATCTTCAAACCTAACTTTAGGCTTCCAGTCTAGGGTTTTCATAATTTTTTTCGTGTCTGCAAATGTGCAGTTTGGTTCGCCCGGACGTTTTGGTATATAGACCACGTCACCGCCCAGGATGCTAACTAACTTGTTGATTGGGTAAGTGCCTCCCGAGCCAACGTTAAATATTTCGCCGTGTACGTTCGATTCTGATGCAACGACCAACGCTTCAACTACGTCGCTCACGAATGTGAAGTCCCTTGTTTGAGTGCCGTCTCCAACCACAGTGAACGGCTTACCAGCTAATTTCTGGGCTAGGAATACTCCAAATACTGCTCCGTACGTTCCCGATGTACGAGCACGAGGGCCGTAGACGTTAAATAAACGGAGGGAGACGCACGGCATGCCGTAAACCTGATTCCAATGCATGACGTATTGTTCGCCTAGATACTTGGTTAATGCATATGGGTACATGGGGCGAATAGCTGCAGTTTCGGGTGTCGGGAAGTCGTCAGGTAGTCCATAGCATGATGAAGAGGCGACGTAGACGAACCTGCTGACTTCTGCATTCCTAGCCGCTTCCAGCACGGATATGGTCCCAGCCACGTTGGATTGATGATAGTCCATGGGATGTCGAATGGACGGTACGATGTCCGCCCTCGCTCCTAAGTGGAAAACTCGCTGAGCCCCATTAAAGAGAGATTTGATGGACTCATGGTCGCTGATATCCACTTGATGTGCTTGAAGCGAAGGGTTGGTTTTGGCCTGATCCAGGTTTTCCCAGCGACCCACGGATGTGTTGTCGAGAGCTACCACTTGGTGGCCGTCTGCCAGCAATCGGTCTACTAAGTGGCTACCGATGAAGCCTGCACCGCCGGTTACTACAATCTTGCTCATTAAGCTGCATATCCGAATATATCTTCACCAAACTCGGTGATAATGGAAGTCTCTCGTAGGTCCATTAGTGGTAAGACTCTGGCGATTTCCTGGGATAACATCGCCGCCAATTCTTCTGCCACTCCGGTTTTAGATTGACCATCAAATATGGGCAAAGGTATTTCTTCCCATTCCGCGAGGGAATCTGTTTTGCTGTACAACTTTTCCAATGGGCACATCTTGTAAGAGGCGAGTGCGGTGTTTATTTCCACTGACCATCTTCCCTTAGAACCCCAATCTGCCTGGTAGGAGAATGGTATGTCATGTGTTGACAGACCAGATCCGACGAAAATTGAGGCTGAAGGATGCCAAGACAGACTGCCGCGCCTGTCTCCTCTCCACGACATTGGTTGACCAATCAAGCCGTGAGCCATGCTGATAGGATGGAGACTGTTGGCAACACCCCACCGAGATAATTCATCTGCGGAGTGACGCTGTTCCCAATCCCCTCCGATTATTTCTGTGAAAGAATAGGCGCAGGATGTTATTCCGCCGTCTTCGGCTGATCTATATCTGGTTTCAACCAGTGACGGATAGGTGACCCTGTTGTAGGCGCAGGCTGCAATCACGCCTTTCTGTGTTAGATATTCGTCTAGTTTAATTATTTCGTTTGACCAGAGAGAAGCAGGTTTTTCGATTAGTATGTTTTTGAAACCCAGGTCTGCCATGTGTTTTGCCGCCGGTATCAACTGAGCTATTGGAGTAGCAACAATGGCCAGTTCACCTGTTACGGGTGCGAAGTCCAAGGATCGGAATTCTCCAGCAACTGTTTTAATGTTTGGTTGGTCTGCCAATGAATCTAATGAATCCTGAGAACGAGAACAAACGCGGATCCGTTCAAGTTCTAAGCTCTGTAAGGCTTTCAGGTAATGTCTACCCATTGCACCAAATCCCAGGACGGTAGCAGAGCAATCGGTAAAATCTGTTGACCGTATTTTGGACGCCAATTCTTCGGCGTTAATCAGTGCTTCAATGGATGGTTGGAGCATTAGGTCGATGTTTCCATCTTTCCTGTTATAGACTTGTAGATTGGCATGAAATCTTGGTGGAACGGAGAATTAGGTTTAATCATTGATTGGATTGACACTTTTTGTTTACTGCGGGTCGATTTCATCTGCTGGTAAAGCCAATCACTTCCTGGAAGTGAGCGCGCCGCTCGTTTGATGCGGTGTTTGAGACTAGTATCTTCAGGCGTGAATTTATCATCCCACTTTTCGGTTATTATGTTGGCCAGATACTTCCAAAAAACCTGTTTGACCTGATTATTGGCAAGAGTAACGCTAATGTTGTCATAGTTTGCCATCTCATCAGATAGTAATCGGTTAAAGGTCTCGTAAGACTTTGACCAATGCGGATTCGTCAACCAGGAAAATACGTCTTCAGTGCTGGTTGACGACATATTGATGGCGGAGTAACTGGCTTTGCCATTAGGTTCAAAAGTAGTGACTGGCGATGGTTGATGTACCTGCCGGACTAGTTGTAAGCATTCTAGTTGTTTGATCTTGCCTGCTATAGCTGTGCGGCCGCACTGAAGGAGCTCTCCTCCAAACCTTCGCCAGTCGGTTATAGAATCCGATTGTTTATATAAGTCTTGCCAGGTGCTTGTTTTCGTTACCGAGAATAGACTAACTGCGTAATTTCCAAACAGGCTGGCTAACCTAGATGAAGCAGACTCCCCTTCTAGGACTGGCTGTCTGAAAAAACCGGCGTCAATGATTGGACCATGTGGTGCATCGCCTTGGACGGAGAACAAAAAACCCAAGCCGTGGGCTGCGCTGTAGTCGGGATTGTCTTCCATAAAGTCTACACACTGATAAAGAGCTGAAGGAACCATATAATCGTCATCAGCGACGAACGTTGCATATGGTGTAGGTACGAGTTGGATGAGTTTTCCGACGCACTGGACTCCATTTAGGCCAGGCATTTCGTAGTAATTTAGGTCCAAGTCCTGCCCAAATTCGTTAATCAGTGATTTGGTTCTGTCTAGATGAGCGGAGTCACTGGAATCACCAATCAGTACCGGTCCTTGAAAATCAATAGCTTGGTAATATTTCAAGAGCCGAGCCACGAATTCTGGTCTGTTTTTGGTGGGGGTGAATATCGATATGTTATTCATGGAAGTCGAGGCAAAGAGGGCGTTAAAAACTCTTGGGTGCCGTTGCCTTAATTTCATCGTGCCAACTTACATCTGTTAGCATGGTCCCACTTTTGCGGCCCCAGAGTATGGTCTCTCGGGCGTAATCAGGTTTGTTCCTCTGGTAATCTTTGCTATTTTCTATGGTTATTATCTGAGGCTTGATTGCCAACGGTTGAGCATCAGATCTGAAGCAAGTGTCAAAGTATTCTGGGATATTCTGTTTGAACCGCCATTCTTTGACTTCCGGGAGCCCATGAGTAGGAATTCTCATGCGTTGGTAACGAATCACTTCCGCCAGCTCCTCTTCGTCGTGGGCGATGTTTTGCTCTTTCAGGAAGGTTTGGATGACTACAGTTAGTTGATCGTAGAACGAGTTCAGGTCGTTAGAAATTCGTAAGAAGCTGGCTTCTTCTTCATCCCAATATATATTCCCAAAATCAGGCAATATTCTGCCTCGGCCACCGCCTTGGAGCAGGTTGTCAAGTTGCTCGTTGAATCCGATCAACTCCTGCCGAAGTAATGGGCTATCGTCATCGCCGAACCTACCTTCAGAGATAAATTCGATTAGGTTCGAGTAATTGATACCGTGGCGGTCGTGAAGGTAGTACAGAACAAAGAATCCAAGCTTCATGCTATGCATCAGCATGGTAACCCATGAAAATATGGCCGCTCTCCGCCAATCCTCTCGGGGCATACTATTTGTGGCCGTGACTATATGCTCGAACTCTGTGACCAAGTTGTCGGACCGGATGGCGCCATGAATCTCAGTGAGAGGGATTCGGTTGGTAATAATGCCAAATTTCTTTTTGTACTCAGGATCGTCCAACTCAGTGTTCGCAAATACCTGGCACATATAGACAAATAGCTGGTTTTTTAACCCTGATTGGAGAAGGTCGTCAATCCCCATGAGCCAGGTCTGATAAGTCTCTCCAGGTAGGCCTAAGATCAGCTCACAATAGACTGGAATATTGCTTTCATTGAACCTGACTTGCAGATTGGTGTAAGTTTCCATTTTTATGTTGGTGCGCTTGATGTTATCCAGCACCATATCATTATTGCTCTGGCGGGCCAGGGTAATTCCTTTCTCCAAGTCGTTTGAGTGGAGAAGTTTGGCGACATCAAATATCTGAGAGTCGGTATTCTTACCGAAACAGGTTCGGAACTTCTCTGGGAATCCGTACTTCTGTTTTGTATCTACTAAGATTTGTGCAATTTCAAAATCGCGCTTGTGCATGCCGAAATTGGAATCTGCGTTGAAAATATAAAGCACGCCGTGTTGGGCTGCCCACTCAATTTCAGCAGCTACGCGTTCAATACTGTGGAAGCGGTATTTACGACTCAACCCTCCTTGGCCCCAGAAGCAAAAGGTGCATAGGAATGGGCAGCCGCGGTTGGTTTCAATGATTTGCTGAAATTGAAAATCTTGACCGTCTTCAAATAAACCGTCAAATAGGCCTTCTACATAAGGTGAAGGATATACGTCCAAATCTCTCGATTGAGGACGTTCCGCCGAACTTCTAAGGCACTCTCCTGTTTCAGAGTCGCGATAGGATACTCCAGCTATGCCTCCGAAATCCTTAGAGTCCAGATACCTCAAGAGAATCTCGGAAAACGCCTCTTCTCCCTCTGCTCGTACCGCCACATCAACGAATGGAAATTCTTTAAAATATTCTTCAGGGTAATGGGGAACGTTCGGACCACCAAAGATAATCAAACACTCAGGAAAGAATCTTTTTACTTCTGCTGCCACTTTCAAGTTTAGTTGCTCATTCCACATGGAGACAGAAAATGCGGCTATAGATGGATTTTCGTATTTTTCGATTATTCGATCTAGGCTGTCCCTGAAATAAAGGAACGGCATGAATTCATAATTAGCTTTGATAATTTCAGACGTCTCTGCGTAGGCACGCAAGAGACCCGAGACCAAAGGAAGATAGGCGGCTTTATCCATGAGAACGTTAAATTCGTTGAAATAGACTCTGCGCTTTCTTTTAGATGCCAACACATTTGCCGAGTGATATCCAAGATTATTGGTAGTCATGGAGTTAATTCACCAAATCTCTTTGAAGGTTGAAAGACATCATTTCTTTAATCATTGCAAGCGAACCGTCCCCAAACTTGTTGGCAACCATTTGCAGGTACTTGGGATTGTTAAAATAGGTTTTAAAAGCTTCGTCTCGGTATTTCAGCACTTGGGCTGATGTAAGATGTCTTGTAGCTAACGGTTGAGTATTGACTGAGTGTTGAGAATAACCGCTCCAGTCATTGGGCAGACTCCAATTTTCCGTCACAGCTTGATCGTAAAGCGCCGACCCTGGATATGCCATTGTGCAGTAAAAATTGGCAAACTCTGAATTTAGATCAAGTGCCATATCTAGAGTTTCTTGCATTGTGTCGAAGTCATCTTCTGGCAACCCAAAAATATAATTGCCGAGGACATTGATACCAGCTTCATTTACTGTACTTAAAGCTGTATATATATCTGACTGGTCAAAGCCTTTTTGGACATTATCCCTAACGGTCGCGTTAGCCGCTTCTATACCAAAGGCTAACCAGTTGACACCAGATTTCTTTAGTTTCTCCATCACGTCGGGTTTGGCATTATCTACCCTGGCATATGCCCAGATGTTTACACCATAGTCCCGTTCAATTAGAAGGTCGCAAAGTTTGTCGATGTGACGTGGGTTAAGAACGAACATTTCATCAGCAATCTTGACGTTTTTAACCCCATATTCCTTGACCAATATATCGAATTGGGCAATTACGGATTCGGGACTCCAAAGCCGATAGCTGTTAACGCTGGGCTGGTAACCTAGCTCTTTTTCCCCGCTTTTAAATGGTGCCTGGATACAGCAGAAACTGCATCGGTACGGGCATCCCAAGGTCGTGTAGATGGCTGCATACGGCTCACGTTTTAATCCACCAAAACAATGCCAGTTATGGGCTCTATAGCTGGCCATCGGCAAAAGGTCCCAGGCTATTTGAGGAATCTCGGTGTCTAAGTCTTTGAGAAGTGGCGGATGGGAGGTCCGCTGGATAATTCCGTCCTTCCAGTAGTGCAGACCGCGGACCTTAGAGTAATCGTCATCGTTGGATTTAATCGCAGCCAACAGGTCAATGATCGTGAACAGGCCTTCTCCTGTGCTGACAAAGTCGATATCTTCATCCATTAGGGTCCGATCAGGAAGCGCTGCTACGTGGCCACCGATCATGGCGGTTTTCAGCTGAGGGCTATTCTGTTTGATGGCTGTACATACTGCTCTAGAGGCAGGCATGTTCTGTGTTGATGCGGAAGGTTGTTGACCGTAAACAACGATCGCAGTGAGCATGGGATTAATGTCGGCCACTTTCATCGCAGTCTCAGTTGGACTTAATCTTAAGGCGTTCGCGTCTATGATTTCCACTGAAAACCCCTTGAGTAAGGCAAACGTGGCTATCATTCCAGCCCACACTGGTGGCTCTACAGCTGACAAGGTGTTCGCCAATGATTGGTACACTTGCTCAGGAGCGCCGGGGTTAATGATTACTAGATCGATTCCGTTATTTTGTTCAAACATTTAATACGCCAATAGATTTTTAATTGGAAGTGGCAAACGACGGTAAGAGATTTAAGTGTTCCAATTCCGTCATAACTTTGTGCCAGAATTGCGAATGATTATATTCTGTGATCGCCCGTTGATATCCGCTTTCAGCAATCTTAAGACGTTCATCGCTGTGTTCCAGGTAATAACTGATTTTGTCTGCTAGATCTTCTTTAGTGCTAAAGGACACGTAATCGACCATTGGTCGGAAGAACATGGTCGTTTCAGGATTTTCCGGTTCCATTAACAAAGACCCGCTGAACAATATCTCGAAAACTCGTGCTTTCAATTGGTGAGTGCCTGGGATGCTCTGAGAGAAATTAATGGATATTTTAGACTTACGCATTGTTTCCGCATATTTGTCGAGGGTTATTGGAGTAAGTTGCCCCCCCGTTCTTAAAAGAGAAATCCTACGTTCGTCGAGATGGTCTAGAAACGATTTTCTGATATCTCGATAAGATCCGGTTGAACCGATGAAAGAGACGTCGATATCTCGTACTTCTCCTCGTGGTCGAAAGAGATTTTCGTCGTTGGGTGTCCATACGCGGAGGTGTTGTGATAAGTCAGGGTATTCACTGAGCAATATTTGAGAGTCCATTAAGATGTTTAGGTCAATCGAATCAGACATTTGTACGAAACGCCGCTTCGAAGATTTAGAAAGACTATCGTTCCAAATCACTATAATGGGAATTCTGCATTTCGATCGGATGGTTTTAAGAACATCAAAATTGGGATGTTTCTTATTGTTTTTATTGTAACTACTTAACAATATCAGGTCAGGGTGAGTATTTTTAACAATATCGACCAGCTTGCGATCACCTGTTAAACCATCAAAATGGTCTAGATCGTAGTAATACTCCACTAGGTCTGCTACAAAGGATTCCACCAACGGAGTCACGACGGTGTTGTGTTCGTAAGAGTCCCCGAGTCGCTGCCTATCAGCGTATGCGTACCTGTTACGGAGCAGAAGAATACGGGGTTTCCTTCCGATTACAATCTCTGGTGTATACCCTCGTAGCTCTCGGCCATACACTGCTGGTGAGACGATATACTTTATTGCTATTCCGCGCATATGGAATAAAGAGCGTCTCCCTGCGACTATGGCTCTGCGCGTGACCCCTGCGGGTAGTCGTTTGACCTTACCTGGAATTTTCAATATCAATGAGTTGGTAACTAACCGAAAAAATCATGTTCGCTGTAAATCTCTGAAAGTGACTGCATCTCCTGTTTGGATAGCGGTCCAAGTTCGCTGGCCTGGGAGTTTTCCTCCACATGTTGTTTGGTGAGCATTCCAGGTATCGCGGTGCTAACCCCTGGGCATGATAAGCAGAACTGGAGTGCTATTTGTGCTTGAGTTTGCCCTTTTCTGTTTGTAACGGCGTTTTCAAATAATTTGAAAGCCCCGGCCCATTTTCCTAGTTGTCGGGCATTCCATCGTCCCCGGTGGTCTTGTTTGTGGAATGAGTCTGTGCTCGAGTAATGGCCGGTGAGGAACCCAAATGACAGTGGTGTTCTGGCAATAAACCCTATGTTTTCTCGAGCACACATGGAAAGAAGCCCGTTATCCATGGCCCTTTGATCGGTTAAGTTCAGATTCGCTTGAATGCAATTAAAGTCAAATTCATTGATGGCAACAGCACCGTCTTCCGGGGAATTGACGGAGATAGAAAACTCTCTAATCTTGCCTTCTCTTTGGAGAGACTCCATAGTCGGTAAAATTAGAGGGTTCTCGCGGAGTGTTTTTAAAGGGGGGCTGTGCAGCTGATAAAGGTCGACGTAGTCAGTTTCTAATCTTCGTAGGCTACCCTCTATAGATGTTCTGATGTATTCGGGTGAAAAATCTTGTTTATGGTTAGCATCCAAATACCCAACTTTCGTGGCGATTACGACTCTGTCGCGCACGTTTTTTAGTGCTTGTCCAATCACCTTTTCACTATTGCCGAATCCGTATAGGTCGGAGGTATCAAAAAAATTAATTCCAATATCGAAAGCTGTTTCCAAAGCCTCTTTTGATTTCTGAGGGTCGGTTGGTCCGTATCCCAAGGCTCCGTCGACGCTTCCGCCAATCCCCCAGGCCCCAAACCCAATCTCGGATACAGTTATGTTGGTAGAACCTAAATTTCTGTACTTCATAAAGGTTCTTAAGGATTAATTGTCCCCGAGAGTGCCATGTAACCTAGACTAACGGCAGCCACCGTCCCAATCGTCGCTATTGTTCCGTCTCCAAGGGCGGTGATTAGTTCTTCTACGGTGAGAAGAAGTATCTCCATGTCTTCGAGATCATTTGATTCGGGTTCTGTTACTTTTATAGCGTTCTGTGCTAAGAAGAAATTCCCTTTACCGCAACCATAGTTGCCGTGTACCACAAATCCGCCAAGTGACCGCCATTTGTCGCAATGGTATCCCGTCTCTTCCATTAGTTCCCGTTGGGCTGCCTGTAGGGGTTCCTCTTCTGCTTCAATTATTCCGGAGGGTAAAGATAAATTGACGAAACCTACGCCATGTTTGTATTGTCGCTCAACAATCACCATACCGTCAGGAGTTTGTGCGAATACGCTGATGAAATCAGGTGTTTTAATGCGACCATAGTTCTGAATTAATCTGCCGTCGGGAAGATTGACGTCCTGCATGAATATCTGCATCCACGGCTTATAAGAGTAGACCTCACGTTCCTCTGCAACTTTCCAATGGGTTGAATCTTGGTTGTTAGATTTACTTGGCGTTATCATTCAGCCTTTGCCATTTAGTTGATTTAGGCTCTTGCACAGTTGCAATATCTTAGATTTTTCCAGATCAGGATAATTGCCGAGGTAAAATCCATAAAAATGGATATGATCCACCTCAGGATAGTTTTCCAGGTTTTCATTGGCCGCAACGTGTCGCAGGTAAGGCTGTCTAAGATGGTTACCTCCACCTGCGGTGCCACGGCGGAATTCAACACCATGGGCAGATAGCGCGCACATAACTTCAGCGCACAACTGTGGGTTGCCGTCCTTTAGAACCAAGGTAAGAGCGTAGTTACAACTACCGTCTGTCTCAAAGTCGGTTCGATACTTTGTCGGGTCGAGGTTTTTTAAGAAAAGCTTTAAATTATCTGTTCGAATTTTGTTGTTGGCATCTAATCTTTTTAGCTGAGATCTCCCTATCACAGCGTTTATCTCGGTACTGCGAACGTTATATGCAGGGAAAGCGAATATGAAATCTGGATTCAAGTCTGGATAATCGTCGTAATAAGAGTTCTTTAATTCGGATGAGGTCGATTCGCGGACCATGCCGTGGGAGCGAAACATTCGGAGCACTTGGTACAGTTTGGGATCATCTGTGGAAACAATACCACCTTCTACAGTGCTCATGTGGTGGGCATAGTAGAAGGAGAAGTTTGACATCAGACCGTACGTGCCTAATTTCTTCCCTTGGAAAGTGGCCCCATGGGACTCGCATACATCTTCGATTAGAGGAATATCTCTTTCATAAAGGGTATCTAGTAAGTTCTGGTTCAACCCGTTATAACCGAGCACATGGGTCAAGAAGACTGCTTTGGTGTTTGGAGTGATTTTTTGTATAACCTGTTCAATGTCCATGCCAAGCGTCCGCGGGTTTATGTCTACGAATATTGGTTTGTACCCAGCCTGAATAACCGAAGCAATGTCTGATACCCAAGTGAGTGTCGGTACTATGATCTCTCCAGGTCCTCGGGTTTCTTTTAGAGTTGCCATGGTGAGTAAATTGGCAGAAGAACCGGAGTTAACAAAAACGCTGTATTCGCAACCTAACCATTTTGACCATTCGGATTCGAAAGCCCTTACCTGACTTGATTGGGTCAACATTGGGTCTTCTTCTTGGAGGAGAGCGATTGCTGCTTCTAAGTCGTCTCGGTTGATGTTGTTGCGCATCAATGGCCAGTTTATGTTTTCTTTCACAGACTCAGGGCCTTCTGGTGAATCAGTTAGGCTCATAATTAAAACGGCCCCTTGAATTCTATTTGTTTCAGTTCAGGAAGTTCATCGGGAATCCATTTGTTAGAATAGCCATTTACCAAGTCATAAGCAGTTGAGGCTATCGTCCTTGCATTTGGATAGAACAGATCTTCTAACGGTGGTGTAGGCGGGCAAGCAACAGGTGCAAAGCCCATCCGACTAACGAGAATTTTTTGAGAAGGGCCCAGCGCTTCTGTGACCATTGAAATGATCTCGGCGCTCGCCCCACATGTGGTCCATCCGTTATCGACCACACAGAGACGGCCAGTTTTTCGGACTGATTCTACAAGAGTTTCTTGGTCTAGTGGCTTTAGCCAAATCAGATCAATTACCTCTGCACTGATTCCGACAGACTTTAGGTAAGTCTGAGCGCCCAGGCATTCGTTGAGCATGTGGGATATTCCAACCAAAGTTACGTCGTCCCCCTTAACGGTCACTCGAGCCTTTCCCTGCTCTACCGTGTACGGTTCCGATGGTACATAGCCGCTCTGAAAATGAAGCAATCTGTGGTCAACGTATACAACCGGGTCATCATCTCGAATCGCCTCAATCATGCATCCTTTAGCGTCGTAAGGATTAGATGGAACCACCACTTTTATGCCTGGTATGTTCATAAACATAGAATAGAGACCCTGGGAATGCTGTGCGCCTTGACCCCAGCTTTTTCCAATCATAGATCTGACTACGATTGGCACATTGACTTGCCCACCGTACATATAACGGCTCTTGGCTGCGATGTTTACCAACTGGTTCATAGCAAGCATCATGAAGTCCATTCGGATGTGAACGTGAATTGGCCTTAGGCCCGAGAGAGACATCCCGATGGCGGCACCGGTCATGGCATCTTCTGAAAGTGGTGTGCCGAAAACTCTATTTGGCCCAAATTTTTCGACTAGCCCTTGAGTTGTACCGTTAATTGCTTTGGGGTCATCGACATCTAGGCCAAAGACAACCACTGATGGGTCAAGTTCCATTTCCTGAATTGTGGCTTCTCGTACGGCTTCGACAAAGTTGAGAGTTCGTTCCATATTAACTTTAGATCCTCCCGAACCGAGATGGCATATCAGTAAACAACTCGGCTTCAGTTGGGAATGGGCTTTCCTCTGCGAATGTAAATGCGGCCCTAATCTCCTGGTCTATCTCCGTTTCAATACTAATTCGCTTATCGGGATCTAACATGGATCCGACCCTAGCCACTTGGTCATTGTCTATCCAGGGCTGAGCTTCTTCCAGTGTGCGATACCCCAAGTGGAAATCATCGTTGGGGCCTACGTGCTCCTTCCATCTGTAGGTTAGACACTCGAAGAAGAACGGACCAGATTGTCCAGAACGAATTGAATTGACCGCTGAACTCACTTGATCGTATACCTGAAAAATGTCGTCTTCGATGCGCTCCGATGGGAGGCCGAATGCTCTAGCCCGTTGGTAAATATTAGAGTTAGATTGTCGCAGATGCTGGTGGGTATGAATCGCGTATCCGTTATTCTCGCAAATGAATATGATTGGCAGAGATTTCAGAGCGGCAAAATTGAGGCTTTCGTAATACACGCCTTCGTCTGTGGCGCCGTCCCCGAAGAAAATAACCACCACCGCATCACTTTTTTGGATCTTCAAGCCATATGCGTAGCCGATCGCTTCGGGAATGGTTGTCCCCACTACTGCTGAAGCTCCCATAACTCCATGTTCAATATCTACTAGATGCATAGAGCCACCTTTGCCTTTGGCGCAGCCGGTAACCTTTCCGTAAAGTTCGGCAACCATCTTATTGAGGTCCCCGCCTTTGGCCAAGTACATAGCGTGACACCGGTAAGAACCAAATACTATGTCGTTGGATGCAAGAGCTTCACATACTCCAACTGATATTGATTCCTGTCCAATGGATAGGTGAACTGGGCTTTTTATCTTGTCAGAAGGGTATACCTTGACTATTTCTTCTTCCACCTGTCG
>Ga0310344_10001556_pt1 | contig 17565 bp, 11 predicted proteins | sample HC15DNA20200_MG_FD_203801 | JGI IMG/M metagenome (GOLD analysis project Ga0310344, IMG submission 203801) | Marine microbial communities from station ALOHA, North Pacific Subtropical Gyre - HC15-DNA-20-200_MG | ecosystem: Environmental > Aquatic > Marine > Oceanic | place: Pacific Ocean: North... | reverse complement strand
AGGCAACGCAAAGTCAGTGAATGGATCCTCAAAGGATTCCGCTCGACCCGCGTATACAGGATCCGTGGGGACAGGGAACGGCAGTCTTGCTATCACAATCTGCGACAGATCATCTCCCGGCACATCTATACCTTCCCAAAAGGCAGATGTCCCCATGATCATTGACTTTGGCTGTTCCTTTAGTAACCGCAGAAGCCTCGCCGGTGAACCATCTATACGTTGGGCAAGTACTCGGATGTCCTGCGGAGTTAAATATTCCCTCATCGTTTCTGCTGCTATCCGGAGAGCCGCATGAGAAGTAAACAAGCTCAGCGTGCGTCCGCCAGCAGCTAAGGTTGCATCCGCTAGAACTTCATGCAATGCGAAGTCATATCCTGGCATTCCTGGATCAGGTAAATCGTCTACCACTAACGTTAGAACTGCGCGCTCGAAGTTGAAAGGTGAAGGCGTTACCAAGGAATCTGCTTCGGTGAGTCCAATTCGTCCAAGAATGAAATCGAAGGAATTCTCGGTCTGCAATGTCGCACTAGTTGCCAATACCGATTCACGATTGGCAAATAGTTCTGCCTGCAAAAGTGGCGCCACATCAAGAGGAGCAACATTAACCCGTAGATCACCGTCAGTGATCGTCATCCAGGATACGTCCTCCTTCGATCTTTGCAGTACCGCACGGGTCAGTACAGTGCGTAGCTGCTCTGCAGAAGAGCATGCCTCTAGTGCATCCTGCCGTATCACTTTCGCCTCCACGATATTCGTGAGATTTCCTAATGTTTCCGCAACCGAACTCAGACGGCTTACGATGACCTGAAGAGCCAGATCCAGTTGCATAGCCGAATCTTCAATATCATCCCATTGAGGCTGTGCCCGTACTCCTCGTGTCAGCGGCAGTACATACCGCTTAGGTAGTTGTTGATCGGTAAATTGGTCGCGAGCAAACTCACGGAAAATATCAGCCAGAGTCTTCAAAACATCACGGCAACCCATCACTGTTGGTTCAATCTCATCGGCGAGTGAAGTAAAGCCCGCTAGTGGCGACAAAGCACTCGTTTCAGCGAACTCCCCTTTGCGCAATCTTCTTACCAAGCCTGGGTTACCATGTCGCGCATTTGGCCCTATCCGATCGAGCAAGTCACGCACGTCCCGAACACTAATCGATGAGCTGAAATGCTGCGTCGCAACATCTTCCAGTCGATGTGCTTCGTCTACGATCAGGTGTCGGAAGGACGGTAATAATTGATCATCTCTAGACGCATTCGCGAGAAGGAGTGCGTGATTGACAATAACTACATGTGAACCAGCTGCCCGTTGGCGAGCGCGAAGTAAGAAGCAACTACCATCCTGAACAAATGAACAACGGCGCGAGAGGCAATCTGTCTCATCCGCTGAAAGTCGAGCCCATGCACCTCGCTCATCCGAGGTCATATACAGCTCAGCCACATCACCACTCTCTGTCGTTGGTAACCAATGGGCAATCCGACCAAATAGTCGTGCTTCGGCTTCATTTCGCGGCTTTGCCTCAAGTCGCACTTGGTTCCACCGCTCAAGGCACAGATAGTTATTTCGCCCCTTAAGTACTGCAGTATCGATATCGCCTGATTTTCCGGTCGTAGCGCTTATCAGCCGAATGGCCAATGGCACATCATGCTCCGCAAGTTGCTCTTGCAAATTAATTGTGTGAGTCGAGACAACGACTCGATCACTATTTTGCTTTGCATGCATCAAAGCCGGTAATAGATATGCGAGTGACTTCCCAGTTCCGGTCCCCGCCTCAATAGCTATTTCACCACCACTGCCAAGTTGATTTGCGACAGTCTCCGCCATCGTGATCTGCCCTGTCCGTAATTCATAGTTCGAGAAGAGATTTGGACGCCTGGAAATTGTTTCAAACACTTGGGAAATTTCTTCTGCACTGATCTTGTCTGGTTCATCAGAAGGAAGAAGTACGTCCATTTTTTTAACCGATTTTGGTTGACGGAGATGCCTCCTAATCGGTGTGAATTCGGACTGGTTCTTCAATGCTTTTTCACGCAATCGTGATATCGCATCAGCAATCAATGCTGACGTAGACCAATCCCCAGCGATAGCAAACTCGTACAATTCACTAAGAAGCTCAAGGGGTAGTTCTTCGAATCGATCTAGCAGAGCAAGAAATACATCGCGGGTAGTCTCGGCATCAGCAAGTGCGCGATGCGCCCCTCGTGCCGGAATTTCTAGCAATTCGGCAAGTGTCGCTAGATTCAAACGATCGGCTGTTGGAAGTAGTACCGACGCGATCTCCCACGTGTCATAACACGGACCAGGAAATTCAATTCCAGAACGAGCCAAGAAGGTTAGGTCGAATTTGATGTTCTGACCCACGATAGCTCGGTTACCGACGAAAGTAGTTAACGCGCTCGCTACCTTTTCAAATCGTGGTGCATTAGCGACAGCATCATCAGAAATACCGGTTAGCTTTTGGATCTCACGTGGAATCAGACGTCCAGGATTGACTAGTGTTTCGTATTGCTCGGTATTTCCATCACGATCAAAGCGAGTCGCGCCAATCTCAGTGATTTCATCGACCGCTGAGTTGAGACCCGTCGTCTCAAGATCAATCGCGACGAATTCTTCAGGCAACGTTCATCCCTCGCGCAACATCTCGGAACACCAATTACTGACCTCACAATCAGACAATCGTACGGTGTCGGCAATACTAAGCAGGAAGTTCGAGTTCCTGTGCAGCTTCTTCGATGCTCCCGTGATCAAAACGGACCCAGCGATTCGCTTTCGACTTGTGGACCGCTTCAAATCGACCTCCGTGCAGTTCTTCGATTAGTTCTTGCGTCGAACCGATAGAACGAGCGAAAGCTGTGGCAAAAGTACCTATTCCCGATGTTGAATGTGCATCACTACCGCCGAGGGTCGGCATATCGAGGATATTTGCAACCTCAAGAGCAAAGTAATTCTCTTCAGGCGTATTCGCACCGTTCGCAACTTCAACACCATGGACAAGTTTAAACACCTCCATTTGTCCGGCAGCTTCCGCTGGTGTGAGTTCAAATTTTTTTCCCGTGCGCATAGCAGTTACCGGATCGAACAGTCGCCGAAAAGGATGCGCCACAACCAGAAAAGCTCCAACGCGATCGGCTTCCTCACGCAATTTCTCTAGGCGACGGATACCAGGAAGATAACTCGGCATACCGAATGCAATCATATGCCCATGATCTGTCGATACTTCCATCCCGAAGTTTATGAAGATGTCAGGGTATCGAGCACGGAATTCCTCACGCTTATGCTCTTCGAGGATAAAGTCGTGCTCAGACATCGATACTGCTGTAAGCCCGTTCGCAAGCGCGAGCTCAACAAGTTCGTCGGGTTTGAGCATACTATCCGACGAACTTGGACTTGTATGGACATGAGTGTCCATTCGGGTTCCAGCCAGGCAATCAGTGAGTTTCAGAACGCTCCTGCCTTTACTCGAACACAAACCTTGGCCTGTGAGGTTTGATTAGCCTCATAAGGCACGGTGAGGATACCGAGGCAGTTTCGCGCGAGCTAGCGCTACCAAGAACGTTACGAAACTATAATCAGAGTGCAGCCAATGCCGGCAACAGACCACCAAAAAGAATCAGGGGTGTCAGGAGCACTATGCGTGTCGTCCAGTCAAGAACACCCCGCACGAAAAAACAACCTCCTGTAGCGATTAACGTAATAATAGAAATAGTAATCGAAAATGTTGGCTGTCCTAATCCGAGATAAAGTGCTCCAAATACGAGACCTACCAGTGTCCAGAAGAGCATGAGAGCATTGAGCGCTATGACACCTACTAGCGGGAGTTTAAGGTTCGACCGAGCAACTCTCGCACGCCATTTCGGATCACGAACCAGTACTATCAGCAACAACGCCATCGTTATAAACGCGACACCCACTCCAGAGAACCAACCTGCGATTAACGCTCGCACGGTCTCGTTATCTGACATTACGACACAATCTCAATTTTTGTTGCTTCGGACCGAGTGATCGTATGTGCCTCAAATACTGTCGCCCCAACATGCTCTAAACCATTCCTCAGTTCGGAAAGCTTCGCTCGCTGGTGCACTAGCAGATACACAGCCGGGCCGGCTCCGCATAAATGCAGTCGAGGCGCACTTACTGTTGCATATGCCCCATAGTGCGCGACCAGTTCCGGCTTCATGCGTTCGATTACGGACTCGAAAGCATTGGTCAGATCGTTTGCGGGTGGAGGAGCTCCACGTGAGATACGGTGTGCTAGTCGACGTGCCGTATGCCCGTTACTGAAATCATGAGCATGCAAAGCATCAAACATTTCCGTGGTCTTGTTCCGTTGGGCAGGTATCGGTGGTAACAAAACCAGAAGAAGTAATTTTTGAATGTCGCGCAGGGGTTCCACTACTTCACCACGACCTGTGCAATACGCTGTTCCACCGTGCACAAAAAATGGGACATCCGAACCGATCATCGCACCAATTTCAGCAAGTCTTGCCACTGACCAATTCAGTTCCCACATCTGGTCCAAACCTCTCAATACCGCAGCTGCATCCGAAGAACCTCCACCAAGACCACCGGGTGAGGGGATCATTTTCTTAATCTCGATCTGAACGTTAGGAGAGCGCCCCACGATATCCGCCAAAGTTTTAGCGGCGTTACCAGCTAAATCATTCTCCGGATCGATATCTCCTGCGTGACTTCCGTGTAACGAGACCGAAAGCGTGTCAGCAGGTCGCATTGTCACTTGATCCAGAAGATTTACAGTCGTCATTACCGTCGCGATATCGTGATATCCATCTGTACGCTTACCCAGTACTTCGAGAGCTAGGTTGATTTTCGCCGGAGCACACACTCGGACTTCACTATTCATCTTGATCTTCCCAGGCTAATGCCGAACCAGTAGGAGTCTCGGATGTGCAGATTGGATCGCGTGATAAAGTTTTGCCCAATCCATGATGTCAAGATGCTGTGCCCGTAATGTCGGGTTTAAGTTTGCAGATTCAAGCAACTCAATGACATCTTCTGTCGGAAGTCGCAGGCCTCCTGGCAACACATTACGAAGCTGTTTACGAGGGTTTGCAAATCCTGTCCGCACAAGATGAAAAAAACCGGGACGCTCCACAATATCAATTTGAACCGGGGGTGTATCGAGGCGATCAATAGCTACTACAGCTGAATTCACCTTAGGCTGCGGCCAAAATGACGAAGCAGGTACATCAAATAGGATTTGAGACTTCCCATAGAACTTCACCGATATCGAGAGCAATGACTCACGATCGTGGCCACCCACCAGTCGCCGAGCCACTTCACGCTGAACCATCACGATAGTTCTAACTGGTGAAGGGTCTGCTTCAAGAAGATGACGGACAATCGGTTGAGTGATGTAGAACGGAAGATTCCCTACAACGACATATGGTTGAGACATACCAGCTTCCTCAAGCAATTCACGCGGTTGGAATTCGAGGATGTCAGCAGCGATGACATTCAGGGTCGCGGCACTACTATCAGTCATATCCCTTAATCGTTTCCGAGTTAAGGCCGCTAGCTCTTCATCAAGTTCAATAGCCACTACATTCCTAAACACCGAGAGAAGTTCTTCAGTCAGCCCTCCGGGACCGGCGCCTATCTCCAATACAGTATCGATACCTGAACTTGCACCCGCTTCAGCGATTTTGCCAAGGGCAAGTTCGTCAATTAAAAAATGTTGACCAAGAGCTTTTCGTGGTTGAAGCCCGAGCCGTTCGAGATATGAAGGCAACTCAGGTACCGAACTCTGCCGTGATCGTTGAACATGTCGTCTATTCATCGAAATCACCGCACCGGTCGAAAAATATAGATAAGTGGTCGTGCCCCGTCTTTGAACCGCATCACGGTCTTGCTCCCGTAGGTCGACTCAAACCCGGTGACCCTGCGGCACCCGATGCAATCGACTTACCGCTGCTTCCTTCCGGACCTGACGGGGTTAACCGAAACATCGCCACGCAGGACCAGATTCTCAACGCCTCCAACGTTCACAGTTTCCGGGAAAACGCATCCTCGGACGGGCATTCAGTCCCGCTAAAGCGGATTGCGGGTACAGGGCACCGCTAGTTCCCCACCTAGCACGACCAGATTGATCGTAGCAGCCGTGCGGAGCTCGACGGAAGTGGTTCATATTTTCAAGTTAAAGAGAAAGTACAAAGCAATGACAACCATCAGCTAGAATCGTAGGGCACCTATATCAACTCACCCGAAATCTGAGGCTTCCAGTGCGTATACTTTCGCTCAGTCACCGTCTTACCGGTCAGTTAGTAGACAACCATCATATCTTCAACGCGCCCACCGTTGCGGACTACAAAGCAATCGTTGTTGACGTAGGTGGGGTCGCTAACACCATTCAGAATGCTGTCGACTCGAGCGAATCATACTCAACATTCGCCGACTTACCTGTTATCAACGGAACACCGGCAGATGGAGTTACCGGAATAGCGGCGTCTCTAAAACGACGCTCTCTCGAATTTACTGCGGCTCTTGAGGGTGGCGCAGTCATAATCATCTTTGCACATCCACCTATGGCGATTAGTGGCGTGTCTGGCTTCCAAGGACTCGACCGATATTTTTTCCTTCCAGCTCCCACTGGCCTAAGTTGGGATGAACATCTCCTACAGGGTGGCGCAGGTACAACCTTTTCTATCTCCGAACCAGAACACCCCACGGTCGACCTCCTGGAGACTTACCGGCGCACCCTCCTCTACCGTTGCTTCTTTGACGAGCGAACTACCGGCTTTGCTGGAAATGCACGGGTCATCGCCCGTTCTGAAGGAGGCCTTCCAATAGCAGCCGAATTCTCCGTGCTGAACGGAAGAATCATCTTCCTCCCGCCACCTCGCGATGCTGGCAGTTCGATCGTTTCTGATGAAAGCAAGGTGATGGTTGAAACGTTCAGAGCGCTACTTGGCAATATCGAAGAATACCCCCCTGTTTGGGCCGCCAAAGTCGATATTCCAGGGCTCAGTGAACTAACTCAGGAACAAGAACTACGTCGTGCTGCCTTCGACCAAGCTGCAACTGATCTCACGAATATCGACAGCGCATTATCGGATCTTGCTCGTATCCGTGAAGTCCTCTGGCGCACCGGTGACCTTGGTTTAGGCGCTGCCGTCATCCGCTGCGCAGAACTAATCGGCTTTAAGGCAACCGAGAGTGCCCGTGAAACCCCTTTATTGAATGATGGCAACCGCGATCTTCATTACGTAATCGCTGGTGCCGAAGAAGCTGTAGGTATGGGCCCGCACTACCGTCTGCGTGCCCGACTCGATCAAATAATCGATTCAGAATTACGCGTACCACGAGGTTTGATAGTCGCGAACGGACAACGCTTAACTAGACCCGAAGAACGGCAACGAGATTTGTCAGAATCTCTTGTTATTGCTGCGGAGTCAGTTGGCTACGCCGTCGTCAACGCACGCTCGCTGTTCGACGCGGCTATCGCAGTGCTCAACGGATTAAGCGACGAGAAACAAGCTCTACTGCGAGATCGCTTGTTCGAAGTCGATGGAGTTGTCGATTTCACTGATCTGCTACTCGAACCGCAACACAGCACTAATAAAGATGTCTCAATTACTAACACAGCCACCTAGGGATAGAGCAGTACGCTCTCTCTAACACATAATAGCCGCTCTAAGCATTCGGGAGATTTCGATTCACTTCGGTCGGCACCTTGTAGTCAACTCCGGGTACATCAAATCCAAATAGTTCCTCGAAATAGTGGCGATACCCAGCATAGTCTGTGAGTTCATCGAGATTTTCGTCTGTAACGAGATCCCATCGCTCCAGAACCTCGCGTTGGACAGCTTCTTCCATCTCAAGATCGTCTAATCGAATTCGCCGTTCGTTATCAAGTATTGGTGTTTGCCCAGGCCCAATGTGGTCAGTAAACAACCGTACAATCTGTTCGATCACACCTTCATGCGTTCCTCGCTGCTTCATCGACTTAAATAACAGGCTCATATAAAGCGGCACCCCTGGAATTGCGCTACTCGCCTGTGTTACGACACCTTTATTGATGCTTACCCACGCTCCACCATCGGTAGGCTTTAAGAATGCATCGAGTTCATTGGCTGTCTTTTCAAGATGCTCCTTTGCGCGTCCAATTGTGCCTCTACGGTAAAGTGCCGCAGTCACATCCGGGCCAATGTAGGAGTACGCAACAGTTCGACACTCTCGCGCAAGTAATCCGTTACTCGACAATAATTCAATCCACGATTTCCAATCTTCGCCACCCATCACTTTGCACGTTGCTTCAATTTCATCTTGGTTTGCCGGTTCAACGAACATTCCGTCTATAACCTTATGACGGCGAAGATCAAACGACTTACCCGTATAAGGCTCGTCAATTGGTTTCAACACGCTGTTCCAGATCGTGCCATCTGGATCGCGTCGCCGTGGGGCCGCAAGGCTGTATACGACCATATCCAGTTGTCCAAACCTCTCGGTGATTGCTTGAACAACTTCCTGCTTTACTTCGTCGGAAAATGCATCACCATTAATCGTTTCAATATGGAGATCGTTCACCTCAGCCAATCGATGCGCTTCAACCAAGTTGTACCAGCCGGCCGTGGCAGGTTTAGTTTCAGTTGGTTCTTTTTCAAAACACACACCGAGCGTGGCCGCACCATAACCGAACGATGAAACTAAGAAACTTGCCAGTCCATATCCCGTGCTTGATCCAATGACAAGAACGTTGCCAATCTCTCCTTGCGTTTCGGACGGTGAGCCGATCTGTGCAATCTCTATTTGCTGGCGAACGTTCGCTGCGCATCCATCCGGGTGTGCCGTCAGTGAAATAAATCCGCGAATTTTCGGTTCAACAATTTGCTCCGACATACATATCCCCTCAGAGAGCTATCCCTATCACAACTCGCTATCAGCAAGTTCCACCAGTAGTGCTCGAGACCTATTCTAATTGAATTTAAGATCGTTAATCTCGGAGCTTGAGTACAGCCATAAAAGCTTCTTGAGGTACTTCGACAGAGCCCAGCATCTTCATACGTTTCTTGCCAGCCTTCTGCTTTTCAAGCAGTTTACGTTTCCTACTTACATCGCCTCCATAACATTTCGCCAGTACGTTCTTACGCAAAGCTCGTACTGTTTCGCGAGAAACAATTCGCCCTCCCACAGCTGCTTGAATCGGAACATCAAATAGTTGTCGGGGGATAAGTTTCTTCAATGACGACACTAATGCTCGACCTTGTCGAGTGGCATGTTCCGCAGGAACGATCGTCGATAACGCGTCAACCGGATCTCCATTTACGAGAATCTCAAGTTTTTGGACTTTTGCGGCACGGTAAGGTGCGAGTTGGTAATCGAGTGCCGCATAACCCTGAGTTCGTGACTTCAGCTGGTCGTAAAATTCGACAAGGACTTCCCCTAATGGGACATTGAAGGTGGCTAGCACACGCGAGTCACCTTCGTCTTCGGCGTGGTCCAGATAATCGAGTTGATCGAATTCACCTCGTCGTTCATCAATCAAACCCATCACTGCCCCGATGTAACGCGCCGGCACAGTTACAGAAAGCTTGACCCATGGTTCGCGAATTTCCGTAACTTCATTTGATGCAGGCATTTCTGCCGGCGAATCAATCAGCAGTTCATGACCGTTCGTTCGCGTTACTTCGTATCCCACTGATGGTGCTGTCGCTATTAGCTCTAAACCAAATTCACGTTCGAGTCGCTCTTGGATGATCTCCATATGCAAAAGACCAAGAAATCCGCACCTGAAACCAAAACCTAATGCAGCAGAGGTCTCTGGCTGCCAATGAAGTGACGCATCATTTAAGGTTAAGCGCTCCAATGCTTCTCTCAATTCGGGATATTGATCTGGATCCGTCGGATACAGACCGGCAAACACCATTGGTTTCGCTGATTGGTAGCCGATCAAAGGCTCAACAGCACCATCACGTTCAGTTGTCACAGTGTCGCCAACTCGGCTGTCCTGGACCCCCTTCAAACCTGTCGCGACATAACCCACCTGTCCTGCTTGTAACTTTACGTCAGTCGTTAGCGTTGGTGAAAAATATCCATACTCCACCGGTTCAAAGCGACGTTCTTGCTCCATCAGTCTTAGCGGTTGGCGATTATTAAGTACTCCATCAATCACTCTCACGTATACAAGTACCCCTTTGAATGAATCGTATTTTGCGTCGAACACAAGTGCTCGAAGCGGAGCATCAGCGTCACCTGCTGGTGGTGGAATCCGATCGACTATCGCTTTAAGAATCTCTTCGATTCCTTCACCCGTTTTCGCAGACACAAACAACACTTCATCAGCATCAAAACCAATAACGTCGACTAATTCGAGGGCCACTCGTTCTGGTTCAGCCGAAGGTAGATCGATCTTGTTGACGACTGGAATCAGTTTCAAATCCATATCAAGCGCTTGGTAAACATTCGCGAGTGTCTGAGCTTGAATACCTTGAGTCGCATCAACAACTAAAATCGCACCTTCGCAAGCTGCAAGAGCTCTTGAAACCTCATAAGCGAAGTCAACATGCCCTGGGGTATCGATCAGATTCAGCTCAAAATGTTCGTCATCAGCTGTCGTGAAATTGAGCCTGACTGCCTGTGCCTTGATAGTGATCCCTTTTTCACGTTCAAGATCCATTGAATCCAAAAGTTGCTGTTGCATCTCGCGTGCAGAAATCGCTCCAGTGTGTTCGAGAATACGATCAGCAAGCGTCGACTTCCCGTGGTCGATATGGGCGATTATCGAAAAGTTACGAATCTGTGATTGATCCACGTCACCGATCGTAGCCGCAGTAGCGATTAGATGGGGATTTTCAAGTAGTAAAGGTCGGAATAAAACAACTGTAGGCTTTTTGATCTGCCGCTGGTGTTATTTCAACCTTTACTTAATCCTTAAATGACGTTCTGCGGTTTCTCTGCCAGATGGCAAGCTACCCAGTGCTCCGGAACAACTTCACGCCATTCAGGCACTTCTTGACTACAGATATCTTCTGCAATCGGACAACGAGTGTTAAATACACAGCCAGGAGGAGGTCGGAGCGGTGAAGGCACGTCACCTTCTAGGACGATACGCTCACGTGACCGCTCTAATTCTGGATCAGTAATAGGCACCGCTGATAGTAGCGCCTGTGTATAAGGATGGATCGGCATTTCGTAAAGCTCATTGGATCCCGATAGTTCCATCATTTTACCGAGGTACATCACAGCAACACGGTCGGAAATGTGTCGCACAACCGCCAAATCGTGCGCAATGAACAGATAGGTAAGATTGAATTCAGTCTGGAGGTCTTCCATCAGATTGATGATCTGCGCCTGAATCGACACGTCAAGCGCCGACACTGGCTCATCAGCAACAATGAAATCAGGTTCTACTGCCAATGCTCGAGCGATACCGATCCGCTGCCTCTGTCCGCCCGAGAATTCGTGCGGATAACGTTTCGCAAAGAGTGGATTAAGACCGACCGCATTCATGATGTACTCGATCCGGTCTCGTCGTTCTCGCCCCTTATAAAGTCCATGGATCGCCATCGGCTCACCAACGATCTGCGCAACGCTCATACGAGGATTCAAGCTCGAAAATGGATCTTGAAAGATCATCTGCATTTTTCGTCGGAACCGACGCAGTGTTCCTCCCTTGAGTTCAGTTAACTCTTCACCTTCAAATTTCACACTGCCGTCTGTTGGGCGAAGTAGCTGGAGAATCGCACGTCCCGTAGTCGATTTGCCACAACCAGATTCCCCAACAAGGCCCAACGTTTCCTGACGTTCCACGTGAAAGGTCAAATCATCGACCGCACGCACGTCAGCAATTTTACGTTGGATGAACACCCCAGATGTGACTGGGAAGTACATCTTCAAGTTTTCTACCTCAAGCAACCGATTGCTGTTGGCAGATGTTGCAGAATTTTCGGTAGTCACAGCTGTATCTGTTGTCATTGACACTACCCTCGCGCCGCGGCCGCCGAAAGGCGGTCCTGTAGATCTTCTTCAACACGCGTTCTTTCGTCTACATTCGGGTCACGCCAGCAAGCTGCCGAATGACCCGGCTCTTTTATTTCTAATAACGGTTTTTCGCTCTTGCATTTTTCGATCGCCCAAGCGCAACGCGGTTCGAATGCACAACCTGGTATCGGATCAACCAGCAAAGGGGGTTGCCCTTGAATCGTTGCTAGGCGCTTGTGCTCTGTCTCGTCCAATCGGGGAACGGACTCCAAAAGGCCTACCGCATATGGGTGCTTCGCTCGCTTGAATACATCGATTGCTGAACCGCTTTCAACAATCTCTCCCGCATACATCACGTTCACTCGATCAGCGTAACGAGCGACCACACCAAGGTTATGTGTAATTACTAGAACCGCCGTTCCAAATTCTTTAGACAGATTCGCCATAATTTCAAGAATCTGAGCCTGAATCGTTACGTCGAGTGCAGTCGTCGGTTCGTCTGCAATCAGCAATTTTGGATTGCATGACAGCCCCATTGCAATCATCACACGTTGACGCATGCCACCAGAAAATTGGTGCGGATAGTCCTTAACTCGTATTTCAGCCTCCGGAATACCCACAAGCTCAAGCAGTTCGATGGCTCGCTGATTAGCTTCCTCATCGTTCAGACCGAGGTGCAGCTGGAGTGATTCACGAATCTGAGCTCCGATAGTGAGTACCGGATTTAATGATGTCATCGGCTCCTGAAAGATCATCGCGATATCGTTCCCGCGAACATCGCGCATCTCTGCATCACTGATCTTTAGTAAATCTCTACCGTCGAAATTGATTTCGCCTTCAACGATTCTTCCCGGGGGGTTCGGTATTAGTTTCAGAATCGACATTGCCGTGACTGATTTACCGCAACCTGACTCGCCTACGAGACCTAGTGTCTCGCCCTCGTCGAGATGCCAAGTCACTCCGTCTACAGCACGCACCACACCTTCTTCTGTGAAGAAATGCGTGCGAAGGTTATTTACCTCCAGAAGTGACGCCATAAAGCCTCCCAAATACTACGAACACTAGATCCGAATCTACATTTCCCCACTCAATTATTTGGTGGGGAAGAGGAGATTCGAACTCCTACGCCTTGCGGCACGTGATCCTAAATCACGCTCGTCTGCCAGTTCCGACACTTCCCCGAAAGCGCACTAGCTCGGTCGTGTTTCGATCTGCGAGCTTCACATAGTTTCGCACACCGATAGTCGCTTACTCTACAACGTCCACAGCATTCTGGGGGAATTTAATCGGAAATAATTCCTCGCGATCTGGTGAGCCCCCGGGGATTCGAACCCCGAACCGGTTGATTAAGAGTCAACTGCTCTGCCATTGAGCTAGAGGCCCGGAGGGACGGTAGCAACGGTATTCTCAGCATGTCAACGAAAAAAGCGCCATAAAATGCATGTTTAAAGGAGGTGTCACCGAGAAATCTAAAATGGGTTTTGTAGTCTTTTTCGGCATTCCTTTTGACGATCACTCCAACCATACGTAGCCTGCTTATGCTCCGCTATGTGTGGATTCAGGGTGGTTAGCTCAGCTGGCTAGAGCGCAGCGTTGACATCGCTGAGGTCACTGGTTCGAGTCCAGTACCGCCCACCACCTCACCTAAGTTCAACTTGTTCACGACCTTTCAGCTACGAGATGACCCCCAACATCTTGAGACCGCGTATGATTAACTGAGCTATCTCATCAATATGCGGTGCCCAAGAAAGAAATTCGAGTGGAGCACAAGAGCACGTGCACTCGTCCTATGGGACAGGTGCACGTGTTTCTTTTAGCGTTTCTCTAATTCGTGGAGAAACCGAACGCAGATAATCGAGGAGCACATTGATGGCAGTAGACGAGTTAAGCACCACCGCCCCCCACGATGATGCAGCATGGGACGAACTCGACGAAGAGGAACAATTACGGCGCATGCGCCATTCCGCTGCACATATTCTTGCTGAAGCTGTGCTCGAAATGTTCCCGAAGGCCAAATATGCAATCGGTCCGACAATCGAGAATGGCTTCTACTACGACTTCGAACTCCCTCGACCATTAACTCCGGACGATCTCGTCAATCTCGAGCGCCGTATGAAACGCACGGTCAAGCGTAATGTACCGATCGAAGGTGAGTGGATCCCTAAAGCACAAGCTCGAGCCATTTTTCAAGACCAACCGTACAAACTAGAACTGATCGAGAACCTAGATGGTGAGCTCGTAGGGCACTTTACACACGCCAAATTCGAAGACCTTTGTCGAGGGGGGCATACTGAACGGACAGGACAGGTAGGCGCGTTCAAGCTGACTCATACCGCCGGAGCTTATTGGCGCGGCGACGAGGCAAATGCGATGTTGCAGCGGGTCTACGGTGTGTTGTTTCGAACGCAAGATGATCTTGCCCAATATGTCCAAGCACGTGAAGAAGCGGAGCGCCGCGACCATCGCCGGTTAGGTCGTGATCTTGACTTGTTCTCTACTCATGAGCAATACGGCCCAGGGCTGATCTACTGGCATCCGAAAGGTGGACGGATTCGAAATGAGATTGAAAACGCATGGCGCAATGAACATTTCGATGCAGGTTATGAGATTGTCCACACGCCTCACGTAGGAAGATCAGACCTTTGGGAAACATCCGGGCATCTCGATTTTTATGCCGAAAACATGTATCCGTCCATGGACTTTGAAGGCGGTGATTACTATCTGAAGCCGATGAATTGCCCTTTCCACATCCAGATCTACAAAAACTCCAAACGATCTTATCGAGAGTTGCCCATGCGACTCGCAGAGATGGGGACGGTCTATAGATACGAACGCTCCGGTGTACTCCACGGAATGATGCGGGTACGTGGGTTTACTCAAGACGACGCCCATATCATCTGCACAGCCGATCAAGTTGAAAATGAAATTGTCCGAGTCGTGGAATTTGTTCTACATCTTCTTCGACTCTTTGGTTTTGAAGAGTTCGAAGCTTCACTCTCCACGCGACCTGAGAAATCAGTCGGTGAATCTGAACGATGGGATCAGGCGGAACAAGTACTCCAGCATGCACTCGACCGCGCAGAGCTTGCCTACATAATCGACGAAGGCGGTGGCGCATTTTACGGACCAAAAATTGACATCCACCTCAAAGATGCCCTCGGTCGCAAGTGGCAATGCTCAACAGTGCAATTCGACTTTAATCTGCCTGAACGCTTTCAAATGACATATGTCGGTGAGGATGGTTCTGACCACCAACCATTCATGATCCACCGAGCACTCTTAGGATCACTTGAACGCTTTTTTGCGATCCTACTAGAACATTATGGCGGCGCTTTCCCGTTGTGGCTCGCTCCAATTCAAGCGGTCGTAATCCCTATAACCGATCGCCACCTCACATTCGCTGCAACTCTTAAAGATGAACTGAAGAATGCTCGCATTCGTGTCGAAGTAGACGACTCCGGAGAGCGAATGGGAAATAAAATCCGTCGAGCTCAATTACAAAAAATCCCCTATATGCTCGTCATCGGAGATCGAGAAGCTGACACTGAGCAAGTCTCCGTTAGGCAACGTGACGGGACTGATCTAGGGGCAATGTCATTAACGGACCTCGTCGATCGTCTAGTCACTGAACGCATCGATCGAAACCAACAAGTGTCCGAACCTTAAGCAGATCGCTTGCCGGAGCGTGCCTACTCATGTCAGTCTGTCATTCGTTCGATGAAGTTATATAACTCCAAGGATCTTCAGGCATATCGAATGATTCAACATTTCAGACAAGTTGGTACGGATGTTTAAACGTATTTTGATTGCCAACCGGGGTGAAATTGCTCTTCGTGTGCAAAGAACCTGCCGCGAGCTTGGAATCGAAACAGTGGCTGTCTATTCTGACCCCGATCGCAATGCACGACATGTCCGTGAGGCAGATCTTGCTGTCAACATCGGCCCAGGGCCTGCCCTAGAATCGTACCTCTCGATCGATAAAATCATCGATGCCGCAAAACAAACTGGTGCCGAAGCAATACACCCTGGGTATGGCTTCCTATCAGAAAATGCTCTTTTTACTGAGGCCTGCGACGCCGCCGACATAGTCTTTATTGGACCATCCGGATCGGCAATGCGTGCAATGGGAGACAAAGTATCGGCACGCCTTCTGATGGAGAAAGCCGGTGTCCCGGTGATCCCCGGTGCTAACGACATCGACGCTGAAGACGTCGATACCGCAATGCGTGAAGCTGAACGAATCGGTTATCCACTCATGGTTAAAGCAGCATCCGGTGGCGGTGGTCGTGGTATTCGACTTGTTCACCAAGCGAAAGACCTCGAAAGTGGCATGCGTCAGGCAGGCAGAGAAGCTCAAGCCTCTTTCGGAGACAGCACCATCTTCCTTGAAAAGTATGTCTCTCCTGCAAGGCATATCGAGGTTCAGGTCATGGCCGACAACCATGGGAACGTCAGAACTTTTGGAGAGCGCGAATGTTCAATACAGCGCCGGAACCAAAAAGTTCTGGAGGAAGCTCCATCGATTGCAGTGACTCCTGAAATTCGCAGTCGACTTTGTGAAGCTGCGGTGTCTGCAGCCAAAAGCTGCGATTACCGTAACGCAGGTACCGTGGAATTTTTGATGGATGCTGACGGCAGTTTTTACTTCCTTGAGATGAATGCACGGCTGCAGGTAGAGCATCCAGTTACCGAGCTGGTGTACGGTGTCGATCTGGTGGCATTACAACTTGCGGTTGCCGTCGGGGAACCGCTACCAGAGCATTCCGGGCTTGCAGAGCCTCACGGTTGGGCAATTGAGGCACGTATCAATGGAGAAAACTCTTATAGAAATTTCATGCCTGATCTAGGCCTGATCGAACATGTCGAATTTCCAACAGGCCCTGGAGTACGTTTCGACACAATGCTGTTCGACGGCCTTGAACTCCCCGTCTTTTACGACTCACTGGTTGGTAAATTGATTGTCTGGGCAGAGGACCGTGAACTCGCTGTTAGGCGTTTACGACGTGCTCTTCATGATCTCATCGTCGTCGGCATCGAAACCAATGCGCCTTTCCATTTGGCACTCCTCGACCATCCCGACTTTCAGACTGGTAATTTTCATACTGGGTGGCTCGAAGCGTCTTTTGAAATGCCCCCACTCAACGTGACTACCGGAGAAAGTACGGCATTAGTAGCCGCCGCAATTGCCGCAACCGTTATCGAATCAAATTCGTCAAACAAATCATCAACCTCACCTACTACGAAGTGGCTCAAAGCAAGTCGGAAAAAAGCTGTTGGCCTAGATATCACGTCAGGAGGTAGCGGATGGCACAGCGGCATCGCTTCGAGGTAAACGGTGAGATACACACCGTACTCGTAGAAGAAATCGACGGACTTACTGAAGTTACGATCGACGATAATCTACCGATTCTCGCTGATATCACACTTTCAGGAATTCCTGGAATGATGTCGATAATCACCGATAACAAAACGACCAGTGCCTATATTTCTCGCGACGGTGCTAACTTCCGCATTACCACCCACGGTCAGACCATCTCAGTCGATGCAAGCATGCGGAAGCAATCAAGAAGGCAGGCAAGCGGTACTACAGATCCACTGGGTAAAGTTATGGCACCTTTAGCAGGTGTCCTC
>Ga0310344_10001555_pt1 | contig 17565 bp, 11 predicted proteins | sample HC15DNA20200_MG_FD_203801 | JGI IMG/M metagenome (GOLD analysis project Ga0310344, IMG submission 203801) | Marine microbial communities from station ALOHA, North Pacific Subtropical Gyre - HC15-DNA-20-200_MG | ecosystem: Environmental > Aquatic > Marine > Oceanic | place: Pacific Ocean: North... | reverse complement strand
CAGACGTTGCTGGTACTGCGAGTGGTCCTTGCGGAAAAACTCGCGGAAAAACCCGGTCATGGGCGCAAACATCTGCCACAGGTCGGAACCTGCAGCCGGCCGTGGCGTCTCGGTCGAACCGGACTCCTGGACCTCGCTGGCCGCGACATCAGCAGAAGGCTTGTCGTCCATGGCGGGATAACTGCGTAAGCGACCAGTCGGAGTAAAAGTGCCGTGCGCGGGACCCGACCGCAGGCGTCCGAATCCCGGAGAGCGCGCGAGTATAGGGTCCGTTGCGCAAGACAGTCAAGTGGGGGCATCGGCCTGCGTGAACCACGTGGTCACGGCTAGCGGCCGCGGCCGATTCGGACGCGAAAATCAGCTGGAAACGGCATGCTTCCGTCGGCACGTCGTCGGCCGATCAGACGGAATTCGTCCAGCGTTGCAGGCACCAGGAAAAACAGCGCTCCTCCGGCTTCGTAAAGACACGGCAGATTCTGTCGACCCGTTTGGGCCGTGGCATGATGTCCAACCCCTCCGACCAGGGCCGCCAGCCCGACGGATTCGCGGAAACTTGTCCACCCATCGAATGGTTCATCCGCCGTGCGGGCCGCGTGCCACGCAAAGACCAGTTTCCCCAATTCCTCGGCCAGGTCATCTCGACGAAGACCGTCCAGCCGGCTGGACTGCGACTCGACAAATCTTCCCAGGGCCGCGGACTGACCCAGCGCCACCCGAACCAGCCGATACTCCTGGCTCGGTTCGATCCCCACCGCCAACTTCCCTTCCGACTCGTCAAACACAACGACCATCACGTTGCTGCGGACGCGGCCGGTCCCTTCCTTGAGGCTCTCGATCAATTCCGCGTACAGCTCGGCATGCCTCTCGGCCAGGTCCGGATCGATCGATCTCGGCACCAGCACCTCGGTTCCGGCATCGGACGCGGTCAACTCGCCCACCAGCGAACCCTGAAACCGAGTGGGATCGTTCAGGAACCAGGCCACGGTTATCGCCAGTAACAGCAACCCGCCGCAGGCCAGGGGAAACATCAGGCCCCCCCGGCGATGCCGACGTCGCCGGACCCGGCTCGAAACCGACGCCTGCGGCCGCGACTGGAACTCCGGCACCATGTCGGGAACCACATCCGGAACCACATCCGGAATCACATCCGGTTCCGGATGTGCGGAGCCCGCTGGCGACTCGACCACTTCGGGCACGATTTCGGCCGGCCGTGGCACAATCAGGCTTGTTCCACACTTCGGACAGGCCCCCCGCTTTCCGGCGGCGGTGTCATTCACACGAATCGCCGCCGTGCAGTACGGGCAGTCGAACTCGATCGCCATCATCGGCTCCGCAGCCAGCCCCGGTCTTCGACTACTCGACTAGTCGTCCTGCTCGATGAAGACCGGCTTGAGCAACCGGTCGACGGGTGCGAAGTCATCGGTCAGCACCCCCCCCCACGCCGTGGACCCCGCCCAGTTGATCACCGACTCCCACTGGTTCTGGTCTTCGGGCAACGTCGGAGACTGGTCGGACTCGCGAGTTTCCTTCCAGGCGAAAGGAGGTTGCGACCAGTGACCGCCGGCTTCGAGCAGGTTCGAGAGATCCAGGGGCGAGTTCGCGGCGATCAACACAAACGTGTCGCGACGCCGGTGCGGCACGCCCTCCTCGCTCGAAAAGACATAGACATTGGGAAAGACAGCATCGAGTGTTTTGGTGTAGCTGCTCAGGAAATGACCCCGCTCACGCGTGTGACGAGGATCCTTGGAACGTCGGTCGAGGTCCTTGATGACGTCACCAAGGGCGGAGTTGTCACTGGCCACCTGGAGCATCTTCTCGCGGATCCGCTCCGGCAGCGACCCCCTCACCGACAGCCGGTGCCCCTGTCCGTCGGACTGCTCGTAAATCTCGACTCCGGGCAATCCCGGGATCCCGATCCACTCGTCGACCACCGCCGCCGCGGTCCAGGCCTCCGGCAACGGCATACCGAGCACCGGCTGGTCCGATTCGTACTCGATCGTCCGGTCTCGCTCCGGGGCCTCGATCCTCGGATAGATGTCGATGATGTTGACCAGATAGACGCCTCGTGCCGGATCCAGCAGTTTCCTGACGTCGTTGGTGAACTCACGGGTGGTCAGGTGCCACGGGACACTGAAATCGTTGAATGCGTCACCGTAGATAAAATCGTACTCGGGCTTATTGGCCCGACGGACCTGGTCCTCGACGAAGTTGCGGGCATCGCCCAGCCGGGTGCTCTTGGAAATCAACCCATTGGGATCGAGTCCCATTTCCTTCTGTACGGCGAGCAGCACGGCGGGGTCGAGTTCGGCAACGTCGATCACCGGCTCGTGAGGGAACTTGGCCTCGATCCACCTGGGAAACACGAATCCGCCTCCGCCAATGAACATCGTCCGGACCTGGCGGGACCGTGCGTAGAGCTGGTTGACCGCCTGGAACCAGACAAAGTCCGGTGCCGCTTTCAGCAGCTCGTCCCGAATCGATTCGTCGATGACCATCTCTGTGGTCAGCGCACCGAGCTTGGGATGAAACTCGATCCCCCCCTCCTGGGCGTCGTCATCGCCGCTCCCCTTCTTGAATCGATCGGGGATCGACACGCCCGGCGGCAGCGTCTCGAGGTCGGCCGGAGTGAAACCGACCCAGTCCGATGCGGTCGACACCGCGTGCAGTTCCTCAATCGCCAGCCACCAGGCTCCCGAGGGACTCAGTTTCAGGAGAACGTTCCGATCGGCCGGCAGCAGTGTCCCCCGGACCCGCAATCGACCTCCTCCCGAACCGGAAAAGGAGAGATTTCCCGAGAGCCGCTTGACGACCTGGTCGCGACCCGGGAACTCGGGCAGTTCGACGGTGACATCGATCTCCCACGCCTGCCGGGCCCGCTCTGTCGCCGCCGCATAGACCAGCTCGTACTCGTATTTCAGCAGCGTCGGATTGTCGGGGACGTAGTAGCTGTGGACGAGCTTGTCGAGCTTGAGGTACTTGAGGTCGACACCGTCGTCGGTGGTTTCGACGACGGTGATGTAGGAGTAATTGCTCTCGTCCTCGTATCGCCCCGGCTCGTCTGCTCGAAGCGAGAGTGCCTGTCCGAGCTGGTGAAAGCCGTTGCCGACACGGTGGCCCGTCTCGCTCCACGACTCGCTCAACGCCAACCGTCCGGCCGCGTCGCGTCCACTTCCCAGCAGTTCGCCGAAACGTGCTCCAACCGCATCAAGCGCGTCGCCGCTGACAGCGGCGGCCAGCCCGAAGACGACCAGGAATTGCAGCCAGCCAAAGGCGATCGCCGGCCTCAGTCTCGAGCCACTCGCCGCCGCACAAACTCCGGTGACCCCCAACAGCATCGCGGTCCCGGTGACCAGAGCCCGGGTGCCGAACAGGTCGATCAGTACGAATCCCGCCAGGAAGGTCCCGATGATCGACCCCAGCGTGCCCCAGGCGTAAACGTTACCGACGGTGACCCCTGTGCGACGGCTTCTCGAAAGTGCCAGGGCGGCGACAACCGGCGACACGGTCCCCATCGCCGCGGCCGGCGGTCCGTAAATCACCGCCACCTGGGCGAAGATCCAGACCGGCCAGCTGGCCTGGTCGGATGGCCCCTGCTCGAGGATCCACTGGGCCAGCCAGATGACCGGGGCCAACAGCGCCGGTGGCTCGGTGCGGTACCAGTCAACGGAATTTTGATCCAGCCAGATCACTCCGAAACAGTGAAGGCTGGCGATCAACAACAACCAGCCCAGTGTGCTGCGGTGGTCAAACCGGTCGGCCAGGATGCCCCCGATGAAGTTGCCCACGGTGATGCCGGCCAGCACGACGCCGATCACGCTGGTCCAGGTGTAAAGCGACTGGCCGATGTGGTGAGCCAACAGACGCGTGGCCGAGAGTTCCAGGGTCATGATGCAGAGACTGGTGACGAACACGATGGCGTTGCAGCCGACCAGGAACCACCAGGTCCCGGACTGCTGGCCGGCTGCTGCCGGATTCACCTCGTCCAACTCCATCGGATGGACCTCCGGGGAGAGAGCCGAGACCGGGGGAGGTCCGTCGGATTTCGCGGGCCTACGACCGATCAGCCGAGTGGCGATCATCAGAGACAGCGGAACCACCCCCATCGCCATCAGGGCCACGGCCGTGCCACCGACGATCCAGCGGGTGCTGAAGTGGTCGATCAGGTAGAAACCCGCCAGGAAGGTGCCGACGATCGACCCCAGCGCCGCCCACGCGTAGACGTTGCCGACGGTGAATCCGGTGCGGCGACTTCGGGAGAGAGCCAGGCTGGCGACCACCGGTGAGATCGTCCCCAGCGCGACGGCCGGAAGCAGGAAGATGATCGAGACGATGCACAGCACCCACATCGGCCAACCGATCGTTTCTGGTCGGACCACGCCGACCATCTGCTCGTCCAGCACCAGGGCCAACCCGCTGGTGACCGCGGCCAGCGGAAACAGGATCGCCAGCAACTTGAGGTGGCCGAAACGGTCAGCGAGCATCCCACCGGCGTAGTTGCCGATGGTGATCCCGGCCAGGACAACACCAATCACCCCGGTCCACGTGTACAGGGACTGGCCGATGTGGTGAGCCAGCAACCGCGAGGCGGTCAACTCCAGGACCATGATGCAGATGTTGCTGGCAAAGACGATCAGGTTGCAGCCGATCAGCCACGTCAACGCCCGACCCCGTCCAATTTCACCGTGTGTGCCCATGATTGTTTCCCGGTCGCGATGCAAAACGAGCGATCTGCCAGTATAGACCTGCGTCCCGGCCACGTCGCCACCAGGCCATGCCTCCCCCAGATCACGCCTGTCGTCGAACCGTTTGGTTGTCATCGGTTCCCACCCCTCCCTAAAATGCTCGCGTCCTGTCCCCCACCTTGACCGACCCTGCCCGGACGTTGAGAGCACTGAAGGCATGTTCGAACGGAATGAGTTGTTTCCCGGCGTGATCGAGATGAACTACCAGGCGAGGCGGCGCCTGGGTTGTTGCGTCTATCTCGTCCATAACGGGTCTGAGTGGCTGCTGATTGACATCGGCTACGAGGACACGGTGGGCGATATCATCGAGATCATCCGGCAACTTGACTTTCCCCTGGCCAACTGCCGTTACCTGGTGGCCACGCACGCCGATGTCGATCACGTTCAGGGCCTGTCACGGGCCGCCGAGTTGTTGCCCGGGTCACGCACCTGCGGGCACCCCGATGCGGCCCGGCTGCTGGCCGAAGGCGACCGCGTGACGACCTACGCCGAGATCAGCGCACAGGGAATATCGATCGAGATGCCGACCGTGCAGTTGGACGAGACGATCAGTGAGGGGGACCGACTGCAAATGGGAGAACTTGAACTGGAGGTCTGGCACACCCCGGGCCACACCCTCGGACAACTCGCCTTCCGCCTGGGCAACCTGCTGTTTTCCGGCGACAACATCTATCGAGACGGTTGCGTGGGGAACATCGACGCCCACCACGGATCCGACATCCCATCATTCATCGAATCATTGACCCGAATCCGTGACAGCGACATAGAGTGGTTGTTGCCCAGCCACGGCCCTCCGTTCCGCAAGGACGACAGTCTGCTGCAAGCCACCATCGACCGGCTCGAAGGCTATTGTCACATGGCCGACTTCGGCACCTGCGCAACCGACTGGCCATTGATGGACGAATGGGACCGCGAACTGGTCGAGGGCTTCAATCCGAACTGATGCCCCTGGACCACCGCGATACAGCGGTCCGCACGTGTCGCAACCCAGAACACTTGCCGAGTCACCACTGCGTTCTCGCCCACAACACGGCCCGCCTCTTTCACCCACCCCCCTATCTCTCCCATCCCCCCGGACCCGCACAACCGGTACAACCTGACCCCGAAACGGGCTGATCTGCCCAACTCGGCCGGGCAACCTGCTAGAATTCGGTCGATGGCGCGGCAGGTCGTGGCAAAAGTCACCCGGTTCGGCATCCTTGGACAAAGTCGAACGGCCGGAAAAACCGATCTAACCGACAGTTCCATGCGCCACGTCCCCTTGAAACGGCTGCTGCTCGGACCACCATGACCAACTTCTTCGCCAAACGAGATCGTTTCGGCCACGGCAACGCGCTGTGGATCGTACTGTTGCTGGTTTTCCTGGCCACCCCGGCCATCTGGTCCCTGTCGCGGATCGATCTCGAAAACGACATCGCCAACTGGCTGCCCGAGGACGACCCTCAGGCCCGGACCCTGCGGTGGTACCAGGAGCACTTCCAGCACGAGGATCGCGTGCTGGTCTCTTGGGATTCGAGCACGCTGTCAGACCCCCGAGTGAATTGGTTCCACAGCCGCCTGGTCGGCACGTCGGATGCCGAGGGAACTCGCCGCAGCGGTTCCAAGCTGATCAAGTCGGTCACCACTCCGCAGAACCTGATCGTGCGGATGATGAAATACGATGTCGAGCCGGCCGAGGCGGTCGGGCGACTCGAGGGCGTGCTGATCGGCACGGGTCCGTTGAAGGTCCGTCTGACCAGCGAAGGCCGTCGCGACGTCAAGCAGGTCCAGCGGATGATCCGTGATCGGGCCAAAGAGGAACTGCATATCGACGTCGAGTTTCTGACGGCGGCGGCCGAATGGGAGCCGAATGAGGAGGAGGCCGACCGCCTGGCCGCGTTGATCGATGGGGCATCGGAGACCTCCGACAACGCAGACGAGGAAGAGGAGGCCGAGACCTTCGATCCCGAACAATTCCTGCTGCCGGATCACGATTTCCAGATCCAGTACCACAACATGCAGCGAGACAGCGAGACATGCAAGAAGCTGATCTCGCTGATCGGAAACCTGCAGGCCCCCGCGTCGGACGACGAATCCGACGGCGTGGCATTGGTGGACGAGAACGGCTGCTTCTTCCACGCCGGTGCCCCGGTGGCTCTTTCGGTCAGCCTCACCGACGCCGGGATGGCCGACGCAGCCGAGACACTGCTGGAGATTCGCCGGATTGCCGGCGAGGTGGGAATCTCCGCCGACGAATTCCGGACCGGTGGACGTCCCGTCGCCGGTTCGGCGCTCGACGAGATGGTCAAGGATTCGGCGTGGAACTCCTCCAAGGACATCGCCCCGTGGGAGTTGCACCGTCGTTCGATCATCCTGTTGTCGGGACTGGTCGGCATCGTGCTGGCCTTCGTGATGCTGCGTAGCGGCCGACTGGCCACCCTGGTCCTGGTCGTCAGCTACTACACCACCCTGATGGCCGTCTCGCTGGTCCCACTCTCGGGTGGACACATGAACATGGTGCTGGTGGTGATGCCCACCCTGATGTTCGTGCTGACCGTTTCCGGTGCGATCCACGTCTCGAATTACTGGAAACACTCCGCCACCAAGAATCCGGTCACCGCGGTGGTCGAAGCTGTCAAGATGGCCAGGGTGCCGTGCACCCTAGCGAGTGTCACGACCGCGATCGGACTGCTGAGCCTGATGACAAGCACGTTGCGGCCGGTGCGACAGTTCGGTGTCTACTCGGCCATCGGCTGCCTGATCTCCCTGGCCATGGTGCTCTACGGACTGCCCGCCCTGCTGCAGTTCTGGCCGTCACGGTCCGAGGACCAGTCCGATCTCCGGCGGGACGGCTGGACCCGGCTGGGGCTGCTGGTGGCCCGATTCTGGATCCCTGTCACGCTGACCTCGATCGCCTTCTTCGTCGCCGGCACCTGGGGACTCAAACACTTCAAGACCGAAACCAAGGCGATCCGCTACTTCCCCGACAACTCACGGGTCGTCCAGGACTACAACTTCCTGGAACACAACCTCTCGGGCATCGTCCCGGTCGAACTGGTGATCCGGTTCAACCGAGACGAGCAGAGCCGGCTCAACTTCGTCGAGCGGATGGAAGTGGTCCGCGAGGTCGAACGTCGGGTTCGCGAGCATCCGGAGATCAGCGGCACGGTCTCGCTGGCTGATTTCCAGGAGCCCCACGTCCCGGTCCCAGCGGGCGCATCGAAGCTCAAACAGCGACTCGCCAAGAAACGTTCGAGCATCATCGAGCGGCGGGTGAAGGGAGACGGTGAGAGCGAGGGAGAGACCGGGGCCAGGGGCTTCCTCCATGTGGCAGACAAGCCAACCGACCTCGAACTGGCCGGTGACCAGAAGTTGAACAAGTCCGGAGACGAGTTGTGGCGGATCACCGCGCAGGTCGCGGTGATGTCCGATTACGACTACGCACACCTGACCAACGACCAGCAGACCGGCGAACTCGACAACATCGTCAAGGGCGTGCTCAAAACGCACCCCGGCAGCACGCACGTGGTCACCGGCATGGTGCCTGTGTTCCTGAGAACCCAGCAGGCGGTTCTCGACAGCCTGATCTGGAGCTTCGCCCTGGCCTTTGGCGTGATCGCCGTGGTGATGATGATCCTGCTCCGCAACCCGGTCTCGGGAATCCTGACGATGTTGCCGAACCTCATGCCGGTGGGCATCGTCTTCGGCCTGCTCAGTTGGGCCGGACAGGCGGTCGACATCGGCACGATGATCACCGCCAGCGTCGCGTTGGGAATCGCCGTCGACGGCACGCTGCACTTGATCACCTGGTTCCGAGCCGGACTGCGTGACGGGCTCGAACGCCATGACGCCGTCGCCCGGAGCCTGTCCCAATGCGGCCCGGCGATGTGGCAAACCAGCCTGGCCGTGGGACTGGGACTGCTGATGCTGGCTCCGGCCGAACTGCTGTTGATCAGCCGATTCGGCTGGCTGATGGCCGCGTTGATCGGTGCGGCCCTGATCGCCAACGTCGTGTTGCTGGCTGCCCTGCTGTCCGGGCCACTGGGCTGGATGATCCAGCGGGGAATGACCGTTGACGAGAGCAGCAACGTGGCCAGGCAGTCCCCGGCAGAACCTCACCTGAAGCTCAGTTCGACCCCCACCACGCCGGGACAGGGCAACTGAAAGTGGCCCGGATGGGTCGCGGCCCTTTTCCGACCGGTGTCGGCGTCCTAGTATGGGGGTGACACGGATCGGGAGCCCATCGACGTGAGCGAATTTGTTGAACCCCTGGGAATGCGTGTGCTGGTCCGCAAGGACGAGTCACGGCAAACGACCAAGGGGGGCATCGTGCTTCCCGACGACGCCGAGATCCCCACGATCACCGGACGGGTTGTCGAGATCAGTGCCCAGGTCGGCAACGACGACGACTTCCCGATCAACAAGTACGACAAGATCTTGTTCCATCCCAAGAACGCGATCCCCGTCGACTTCGAGCCCGACAACCTGCTGTACGTCGTCCCCGTCGACGACATCGTCGCCGTTTTCCGCCGCGCTCCTTCGCCCGATTCGGGAATCGAATCCGCCAGCGAACTCGACGAGCGCGACGACGAAGAATGAACGGCTAACCGGCCGCCGCATCGTAGGCCGCCAGGATCGTCTCGACCGCGCGGGCGCCCATCGCCGCCGGCACGTCACTGTCGCGATCGTCATCCAGGCAGTCCAGGAAGTACCTGGCGTCGTCATCGGCCGCTTCGGCCAACGGCCACCAGTCGGTCTTGGGCGTCACTCCCCCGGACTCCTGCGTGCTTGACCAGAATCCCATCGGATCCTCGGGATGGGGCGTCCCCGGCTGGCTCCAGCCGGGTGCATCGCTGAAGATTTCCAGCCGCGGGCGGTACGCATCGACGGTGGCAGTGGAATCGGTCCCGACCAGGTGCACCTGGTGAATGCCGTGGCTGGGATGACTCGACCAACCGCTGCGACCGACGGTGATCGTGGTCTCCAGGCCCCCCTCCCACCCCACCAGCAACGCGGCAAAGTCCTCGGCCCCGTTGGCCTGGTGCTCGGTGAAAAAGAAGTTCGCCGTGGCCGCCTCGATCGCCTCCACTCGACTTCCGGTCAGCCACTCGAAGAGCACCAGGGGATAAAGCCCCACGCAGAAGAGTTCGCGTTTCGAATCGACCCAGGTGAAACGGCCGTCAGAAGCCTGTTCGCGGCGAGGTTGGCCCAGGTCGGCGGTGCCGGCGACGCCCTTGGCAAAGAGCAATTCGGCGTGCAGCCCGACCAACGTCCCCAGCCGCCCGCTCTCGACGACCTCCCGGCACCGTCGCCCGATCGAACTGCGGACCAGGCTGAACATCTGGCTACGAACCCCCGAGGCCTCGACCGCCTCCACCACTTCGCGAGCCCCCTCGACAGTCGCGCAAAGCGGCTTGTCGACGTAGACGTGCTTGCCCGCCCGTGCGGCCGCCACCGTCATCCTCGCCCGCCGCTCGGGCTCCGGACACAGGCAGACCAGGTCCACGTCCTCGCGGGCCAACGCCTCCTCGTACGGCTCGATGTAGGGGATCTCCAACTCGTCGGCCAGCGCCTGGTTGAGTTCCCGGCGTCGCGGCAGCACGTCGGACTCGTCGGTCAGTCCCACCAGTCGCACCCGGGGATCCGCGGCCAGGGCCCGCGAGTAGTTTTCCTGGTGGGACAGGTTGCCGCCGACGATCAGCAGACCGTAACGGGCCACGTCATTGGATTCGGGGGAGGATGTCACTGTCGGGGAATCAGCCGAGTTTCAGTACCCGCTCGGCGTTCTTGCGGAAGACCTTCTTCTGCACCGCCGCGGGCAAATCGAGATTGTCAAAGAGTTCGAACTGGGGAACTGCCTGTCCGGGCTGGAGGTAGTCGGTGCCGAACATCAGCCGATCCTGCCGCCGGACCAGAAACTCACGGCCGAAAGCCTTGTCGCGCGAAATCGAATTGGCCCCGGACCCAGCCGAGAGGTCACCGTAGATATTGGGATACCGCTCCATCAACCGATCGATGGCTCCCCCGGCGGTGACCGGCCCCTTGGGGTAACTGCCCAGGCTCTTGCAGTCACCGGAAATCGACGCCCACCAGCCCGGACCGTGTCCGATGAAATTGAGCTTGGGATGGGCCTTGATGGCGTGTTCCAGACGCGGCAGACCCGGTGTGTCCTTGCCACGGAGTGCGTCGATGTGGAACAGCAGCGGGATGCCAACCTCCTGGCAAGCCGCGTAGATCTGCATCATCAACGGGTCGTCAAAGTTCAATCCGACCTTGTGTTCACCGAATCCCCGCGCCCCCTGGTCGACCCAGTGCTGGATGATGCTGATGAACCCCTTGACCCCCCCCCGGACACTGGTGCGAGGATCGATCGAGCAGAAGGGAATGAAGCGGTCGGGGTGCTGCTTGGCCGCTTTGAGAGCTGGCTCGGTCAGCAGCAGGAAGCTGGAGGATTCCGGGGAGGTCAACGGCAACAACACCGATTTCTCGACGTCGTGGTCGTCCATCCATTCGAGAAGTCCCTTGGGGGTCAGTTCCTTGTTCCCGTTCCAGGTGGTGCCGATATGGGTGTGCATATCGATGTACTTGCTGGCTCGCTTCTTCGGCTCGGCCGCGTACAGCCCGCTGAATCCCTTCAACCCGGACAGGGCCGTGGCGGACAGTGCCGCTGAGGTGAACTGTCGTCTGGTCAGCATGGTTCTCTCCGGCCCTGCGGCCATCCGCTGGGTTGGTCCTATTCGGTTGATGCCTTGAGTTCCTCGACGAGGCTCGGCTGCCGGTAGGCCTCGGGGAATTCCTCGAGATTCCTGACCGCGACCAGTTCGGCGACGATGCTCACGGCAATCTCGGGTACCGACTGCGATCCGATTTCAAAGCCCAGCGGGGCACGGACCCGCGCCAACGATTCCCTGGAGATGCCTTCACCCAACAGGTCCTCAAAGATCAGCTTGATCTTCCGGCGGCTGCCGATCATGCCAACATACGCCGCGGGAGTCTCAACGAGATGATACAGAGCCTCCTCGTCGTGGTTGTGCCCCCGGGTGACGATCACGCAGAAAGTATTGGTGTCGATCTCGAGACCCGAGAGCGCCGAGTCGATGGGGGCAACCATCAACCGCCGCGCTTCGGGGAACCGCTCGGGGTTGCAGTACTCGGCCCGGTCATCAACGACCCAGACGTCGAAGCCCACCGATTCGGCCAGCCGGGCGACGTCCTGGCCGACGTGCCCTGCTCCGACAATCAGCAACCGGCAGCGTTTCAGCTGCGGCATGTACGACGTGCCCGCGGCGACATACGGACGGCGACGGACGGAGAGAGACTGAAGCGAATCGGTCACGCCTGCCGGAGCATCACCAACGGCTCGGCAAGCAACCTGTGCGCCAGCATCATCGAACAGGAACCGGTCGGTCGGTCGGCCACCTCCAGATTTCTCCTCGTCCAGCACCACCGCCTCGGTACAACCACGTCCCTCGGCCAGCACACCGGCGAATGTCTCGTAGTAACCCAGCTCTCCGGAACTGCGGATCGGATCGACCAGCATCGTCATGCGACCGCCGCAGATCAGGCCGTCATCCCAGCCGTAGTCGTTGTCGAGTTTGAAGGTCAGGAGTTCGGTCCGGCCATCGTCAAGCAGTCGCAAAGCCCGCCGCTTCACCTCCGCCTCGACACAGCCACCGCCGAGCGTTCCCGCTTGCGAGCCGTCCTCGTAGACCAGCATCACCGCGCCGGCCTTCTGGGGCGTCGAGCCGCGTGTTTCCACCAGGGCCGTGTAGGCCACCGGTCGGCCACGACCCACAGCCTCGGTCAATTCTGTCAGGATCTCCCGCATCGTCTCGTTCCACCCACCAGAGCAATGATGTCCATCAAGCCGTCAACGCCAGCATCTGTCATCCTAACTCAACCGCAAGGACGAGGCCAATTCAAGGAACCGGTCCGGGTCCGCTTCCCGAGAGTTCCGCTAGCAATGCCGCGGTGGCATTCAACTCGCCAGTCAAACCGCTGACCAGTTCCGGTCGACCCGACCCCGGCAGCACCTCCCACGTGTAGGTCTCGACCTCCAGGTGAGGCGAATAATCGAGGTCCTCAGCAACGGTGGCCAGGGCCCGACGCAGGTCGGCTCGAGTGGTTCCCAGCGGCCCCAGCGTTTCGGCGTCAACAGGCACGTGAAAATGCACACGCCAAGTCTCGGCTGCGAGCCACTCCGGTGGAGGAGACTCGGCGAGATCGCGATCCAGGTCGATAAACCGGAGGACGTTTCCGTCAGAGGTTCGCGCGGTGACCTGGTGCAGATACCTCGGCTCGACAAATCCTGCCAGCCGCTCGCGGCCCTCGAGGTTGTTTGCCGGGTCTGCGAGTTCAATCGCGCAGGTGATGTGGATCTTGTTGAGCCGGATCCCCGCCTCGTCGAGTCGCCGGATCGACTCCGACACGTCCTCGAACTCAACCGACTGGTGACAGACGTCGTAACAGACACCCAGGTACTCGCGGGCAGCGTCCAGAACGCCCCGCCGGTCGGCTTCCTCGAACAACTCGCCGAAAAACGCCAATGTTTCCTCTGTGGTCTCCAGCAGGCACAGTGGCTCGGGTTCGATCGCCAGCCGCACGCGGTTACCGGTCTCCTCGAAACGCCTGCGACCCTCAACAGCCCACTGCAACAGCGAATCGATGGCCTGGCCGACAAATCCGTCGGATTGTTCGAGGTGTTTGAAACCCAGCGGAACGGTCGAGATGCTCCCGTCGATCCCCTCGGGCAACAACTGCGAGAGAACCCCGGCACAGGCCAGTGTGTAGTCGAGACGCTGAGGCGCGGCCCAGTCGGGCAGGTAGACCTGCTCTTTGACCCGCTCGCCGTGAAAATCTCCGTACGGGAACGCGTTGAGCGTGTAGCAGACAAGTCCCCGTTCGGCGAGTTGTTCAGCCAGACGCAGTGGCCCCCGAACATCGGCGGTCAACTCGGCGATCACCGGAGCCGCCAGCCACAATCCAGCTGCCAGGGGCTGACCGAAGGATCGCGAAACCGGTACGGTGTAACTGTCCAGTCCCGCCACCACTTCCTCCAGGCTCCGGCCCGGATGGACGTTCGTGCAGTAACTCAGAGGCAATCGACTCAGGCTCATCGCGTCCGTCAGCTCCCGATCTTCATCCAATTGGCCATCGTAACAGCATCTGCGTGACCACTGCAGTTCCACCGACGTATACTGGGTGCGAAAGCCGTCGGGTCGAAAGTCAGGTTTCTCCGGCCCGAATCCCTTTCCTGGAACCATTCCGACCGATTCCACAGGAACCTCACGCCTGCGACGGGGTTGATTCTCTGCAAGTGGCCGTGGACTCTCAGACGTGATCAGTAGCAGCAATCAGTTCAAATTCCTCCACGATCCGGATGTGCAGCGGATGCTCCGCGTGCAGGACGGTGACGAGGAGGCGTTCGGAGAACTGGTCGAATCGTTCCGCGAAAGATTGATTCACATTTTTTCGCATCTCGTCGGTGGCCAGGACGCAGCCGAAGATCTGGCGCAGGAAGTTTTCCTGCGGATCTACCGGGCACGCGAGTCCTATCGCCCGACCGCGAAGTTCTCCACCTGGCTGTTCCGCATCGCCAACAACCTGGCCTACAACGCCCGTCGCACACTGGGTCGGCGCAAAGAAGTCACGATCTCGGCAGACGATTCGGGTCCGCTGGGTCCGCGGCCGGCCGAGCAACTGCTCGCCGACCAGTCCTCGCTGCTGCCCTCGCGTCAATTCGTCACCCGCGAGATGCGGGACCAGGTCCAGGAAGCCATCGAATCTCTCAACGAGCGCCAACGACTGGCCGTCCTGTTGCACAAGTTCGAAGGCATGAGCTACGCGGACATCGGGCTGTCGATGGACCTGACGCCGCAGGCGGTCAAGAGCCTACTGTCACGGGCTCGCGAGAACCTGAAAATCCACCTCAAGAAGTACGTCGCCAACTGATCCCTCCCCCATGAATCCTGACGATCAATCCCTGCCGCACGACGAGCCGCTCGAGGAATCGACCCGGATCGATCCCTTGCCGGGCAGCAGCGGAGACAGTCCGTCGTCTCAAACACCCGATGAGACGCTGGCAGAATTGCCGGCCCGCGACGTGAACGAACGAACGGGTGAGACAACTGCCGAATTTGGCCCCGGCTGGAAATCCAACCTGGTCGCTTATCTCGACGGCGAGTTGAGCGAACAGGACATGCAGGAGCTCGACGAGGTGTTGGTGCAGGATCCCTCCGCGCGGGCCAGCGTCGAGCAGCTGCGACAGACCTGGGACCTGCTGGACGTTCTGCCCCGCCCGTCGGTCACCGAGGAATTTTCGGCGCAGACTCTGGCGACGATCCAGGCAATCCAGGACGAAGATCCGCCGGCTGGGCCGGCGTGGACCGGTCGAATCCTGGCGGTCGGCCTCTGGATCGTGCTGTTGTCTGTCTCATCGGCAGCCGGCGTGTTCGTGGCCGATCGGTGGCAACCCGATCCCACCGACCACCTGATCCAACAGCTCTCGGTTGTCGAACGGATGGAAGTCTATCGTGACATTGGCGATGTCGACTTCCTCATCGCGCTTGCCGAAACCGATCGGTTCCCCCGCACCGACAGCCCGGAATTGTCCCCGCTGGAACCGATCCCCGAGACGTCCGAAGGCCGTTGGACATACGTGGCCAAGCTGCCCTCCGACCGGCGGAGACAACTGAAGAAGAATCTCGAGGACTTCGACAACCTGGCTGGTCCCAGGCGGTTGAAACTGGAACAGCTCGACCACCAGGTCACCGAAAAAGAGAAGCTGGCCAAAATCGCCGCCGACTTTCACGACTGGACCAAGACGCTCCAGCCCTGGCAGCGAGACGAACTCCGCAAGCAGCGGGCCGGTGCGTCAAGCAAGGTCGAGCTCGTCGTGAAGTACCTTGACGAGCAAAGGGAGCGCGAGGCCAACCGGACGACAAGTTGGCCTGTGTCTTTCGGCAACCGAAAAAGCCCGGTTCTCGACAGCGCGGACTTCACCAAGGTCATCAAGGTGATCTCCGACCGGTTGCCGCCAATGGCGAGGCAGCAACTGATGAACAACGTCGCAGCCCAGGGAACCGCGCACGCCCTCCGCGTCATCGAACTGTCAACCTCGTCGGGCCGTCCCCGATCCGGAGACCGTCCTCCCGCGCCCGCCGGACGACCTCGGGACCCATGGCCCAATCCGGAATTGGGACGAGCGATTGTCGAGGTGATCTCCGATGAGTCGGTCCGTGAGTGGCTGAACGAAGTTCCGCGCGGGGAACCCGCCAGGGCCCGCTTGACCACCCTCATGATCCGCAGTCTCTGGGCCGAAGGACGACGCGAGTTGAAACGGAACGAGCCGACGAGTCGCGAACTCCAGGAGTTGTTTGTCGGACTGTCACGCGAGGACCAGGACGATTTGATGACGTTGCCGACATCGGAATACCGTGAACGGCTGAAGCGGATTCACGACAGACAAACCAACCCCGAGGGCATCGCTCACCAGAGGCAGCGACTGCTCCGCCTGATCGGACGTCTCCTGCCACGCCGTGGTCGACGAACTGGAAACGGAACGAACAAGAGAAACTTGCCTCCCCGTGGTCAACGCCCCGGACCACCGCCATCCCAGTCCCCCGCTACTGCCCCCTCTGGCGATACTCGTTGACCACCTTTCCCTGAACGTCGTGGTGTTTCAGGGAGATCGACGGTTGCCCCCCGGATCGGCTCACCCGCACGCTCAGGAAACCACCCCGAACTCTGTGGAACGGCTGGATCGCCGGATCGCGACCTGGTGACCCGCCGGCGTGCTGGTTGCTGGCCGGTCCGCAGGAAAACTCGCGGAGTCCGCTCAGCGGATCAATCGAGAGGTACTGCCAGTGCCGATCGCCGCAGCAGACAAAAAAGTTCTTGAGCTTGTGCTGTTTCGTCCAGTTGCGGAATTCGTTCCCCTCGGTCGCGAAAGCCGCGTTGGAGTGGTTGTCGTTCTTTCCCCTGGCACGATCGGGACCGACGATCGGCGTGGGGCTGATCAGCACGCGGAAGCTGGCATCGCTGGCCAGGATCGTCCGCTTCAGCCACGCCATCTGCTCGGCACCCCAGATCGTCTTCCCCGGCCCGTCGGGCATCGTGTTGGGAGACCGGTACAACCGACCCTCGACCATCCAGATCTGCAGATCCCGTCCCCAGCGGACCGTTCGATAGGTCAACTTCCCGATGGGGACCTGCTCGCGATAGATCGCAAAACCCTGCTTGAAGGTCAGTGGCAGCATCCACGGTGACCTCTTCGTCGGCCAGCCGTCATCCACCCAGCTGTCGTGATCATCGACTTCCCAGTACCCGGGAACATGGCGATGAAAGGCAACGTGACGGGGCAGGGAGTACATGCGGTGCCAGTGAAAACGGGCCAGCCCGACGGTCCTCGCACGGGGGGCCTCGCTGTCCAGGTAAACCGTGTCGCCGGTCGCGACCAGGAAGCGGGGCTTCAGCCGGGCCATCGCCGGATAGATGTGGTAACCCTCCGGATTGTCCAGATCCCAGTAGGACTGGCCGGTGACAACCGTGAAAGTGACGTCCTGTGGCGTGTCGGCAACCGCGGGAGTGGTGAAGGTGCCATCGGTCGCGGCCGAAACCGGTTCCCCGGACGTCTCTCGCGCCTCGACAGTCACCCGATAGGTCACGGCCGGCTTCAGCCCGTCAATCTGGAACTGGTGGACGTAGTCGTGTTCGGGGACGACCTTCACCCAGTCGGTCGTTTTTCCCCCGGATCGGGCACCAGCAGGTTTCCAGTGCAATCGCACCTCTCCGGCTGCACCGGTGATCTCGCCCTGTCGGCTCCTCAGGGGCACCGGCGAGGGAA
>Ga0310344_10001554_pt1 | contig 17570 bp, 16 predicted proteins | sample HC15DNA20200_MG_FD_203801 | JGI IMG/M metagenome (GOLD analysis project Ga0310344, IMG submission 203801) | Marine microbial communities from station ALOHA, North Pacific Subtropical Gyre - HC15-DNA-20-200_MG | ecosystem: Environmental > Aquatic > Marine > Oceanic | place: Pacific Ocean: North... | reverse complement strand
GTGAATCCCATTGCTAATTTTATTGGATCATCTACTTCTTTTAGAGGGCCTAAGCTTGCGATAGCTTTTGCTCTATCAAAATATTCTTCAGCGTATGTAGTTGGGAAACCTCGCCTAGGCACTTGAGCTCTAGCCCAAACACCATTGGCAATAGGTCTTTTAACAATAACACCCATATTTCTTGATTCTGCTTCGGGTAATAGTTTATTTCTTGCATTTTGGTCAACGATATTAAAGCTTGTTTGAAGTGTATCGAATTGTCCCGATTGAACCGCCCAAAGTGCGTTGTCATTGTCGCCGCTATAACCTATGAATCTGGTTTTTCCAGATTCTTTTGCCTTAATTAAAGCGTCGATTACATCACTATTCTCTAAGGTGTTTATGTCACAAGAATGCAGTTGAACTAAGTCAATATAATCTGTTTGGAGCCTTTTAAGGCTTCTTTCAATGCTGTCCGAAATCGTTTGGCCACTCCAATCTGGGTTTTGTAATTTTATGGATTGGTGTGTGCATTTTTCTCCAATTGTTCCACATAAGCAATTTGTATGTCCGCATTTTGTAGCTAGTGTAAATTCGTCTCTTCTATGCGAGACTGTTTTGCCTATTAATTCTTCACTGCCTCCATAGCAAGCTGCAGTGTCCAGAAAATTAATGCCACCATCAATAGCGGTATTTAATATTGATGAGACTTCTGAAACTTCAAGCTTTACTTGTCCAATTTCTGATAATCCAATACCAATTGGACTTACGTTAATTCCGGTAGATCCCAATTTGACTGAGTCCATAATTTACCTCCATGATTTCTAGAAGTAGTCTAAGATAATTTTTCCCTATATACAATGGACGAAAAAAATTCATTTTCTAGTATACTTTTAGCGCAAAGAAGTGTTTCAGGAGTTTGAATTGATAATTGATCCTAAAAAATTTAATGGTTTTGGTAAGGTTTTCACTGGAGTAATAGTACCCCGTCCGATAGCGTTTGTTTCAACGGTTTCTAAAGAAGGTAATGTGAATTTGTCTCCATATTCTTTTTTTAATGCAGTGACCTATGACCCCCCAACTTTAGTTTTTTCAATTTCTAAATTTCTTTCGAATGGGGAAATTAAACATACATTAAAAAATATTCAAGAGAATTCGGAATTTGTTGTGAATATAGTTTCTAATGACATTGCTGATGCGATGAATATTACATCTGGTGAATATTCTGAAGATACTAACGAATTTGAAGTTTCAGGCTTAACTCAAATAGATTCTCAAATCGTACGACCACCTAGAGTTGCGGAGAGTCCAGTAAATATGGAGTGCAAATTAGAACGGATAGTTGAACTTGGAAGCGAAAGTGATCCTCATGGCCTTGTCATTGGAGAGGTTGTGCTGCTTCACCTTGATGATGATGTTGTTTCAGGCAATCACATTGATCATCAAAAGTTAGATCCTGTTGGAAGACTTGCAGGAAACATGTACTGTCACACGAATTCAACATTCGATTTGATAAGACCTAGGGTTTAAATTTCTTTTGGCAAATCAGATAACAAATCTAATTTATTTATAATGTAACTATTCGCGGGACCAGTTATCTCTTTGTAAGAATAGATCGCAAGTTTATCGATGAGATTTGAGATTTTTAATTGATCCCATAATTCTATGTTTAGTGTTTCTCCAGAGTAATTTTTTCTCTGGTCGTTTGAAATAATTGTTTGCTGTGTGAATTTTCCTGAAGTCGCTATTATTATGTCAGTAGAATTAGTTTGATTTGCTATAGTACATACTTCTTGGATATTACTTCGATTGATAGTTTTACCATTTGAGAAATTATGCTCTGAATGAACAAATAAATTGCGAGATCCAGAGTTCCAAAGCGAACGAGAACAATTGGGTTCATTCATGATTTTGGATTTCTTCCATCCTTTTGATTCGATGATGTTATGCAAAATTTTTGTGAAGTGGGATTCTGCAATGGTTTTGAGTATGTATCGACCTTTAAGTCTTAGCAGGTTACCCTCAATTTTCCTGTCGGATTCAGCCACCAATGAATATAGAGTACGATCTGATGCAGAGTGAAGGCTTTCTCTTTCTATTTCTGAGTTAGTTTCATCCATACCAGTACAAATTCCTAATTTTTTCGTTCTTTCATCAAAAATTGTTTCATGGCTTTGCCTTTTGAGGGCAATCCTAAAGGCATTCGAACATCAAGTAAATAAGGTCTATTTTCGTTCTGCACAATATCTAACGCTCTTTTAATGGTTTCTTTAACTTTGTCCTCGTTATCCAATCTTTCTCCATCAATACCATAAGAATTTGCAATTTTTAGGGGGTTTATATCGTCCAAAACGACCCCTCCATATTCCCCTGTGTCACTCATTTGGCCTCCCGCACGTTCAAATGCGTTAGCCACAATACCGTAAGCGCCGTTATTCGTTATTACATATAACAATGGAATATTATGGTGAGAGGCGGTCCAAAGCCCAGAATCTGCATAATACAGAGACCCGTCACCGACAAATCCCACAACAGGTACATCTTCGGCGGCAAGCTTTGCACCAATTGCAGCTCCTACTCCCCATCCTTCAGATCCTCCGGCAGCTCTTAAGTAAGAGTTGTTATTTGCGTTGATACCAGGTAATAATGCTTCGTGAGAAGCTGCAAATTGTTCGTTGGTTACGATACCACCACCCATACTTTCTAATGTTTCATCAATTGCATCTATTACAAGGCCTGGACGCACTTTATTTTTTTTGTAAGCAGGCATCATGTCTTGACGCCGAGTTTGTCTCCACTTTTCGGCAATAGTTAGTGTTTGTTGCCTTCTAACTGAGTATTGTTCGTCTTGCAAGTTAGGAATTAAAGAAATCATCCTTTCTATGGATGATTTTTCATCTCCAATAATTCCATGCTCTAGTCCTGGATAATTACGCATGTTATCTAAGTCAGATCCTAAAGCAATTGTCATATCAATATTGTTGAGTAAATTTAGGTCTGAGTGTACTCCCTGTCCTTGGTGTCTTACGCCAATGGATAAAAGTAGATCTGGATTAAATTTTTCAATAGCAGTATTAATTTTACCCATATGCTGGGGATGTTTGATAGAAATTCCTCTGTGGTCAGTATCGGTAGTTACTACAGCAGCTCCAAAATATGTTGCTAATTTAGAAGCAGACAATTCGCCACCGCTTTTCCATATTCCATCACCTGCATATATCATGGGTCTTTTTGCTTGGTCTAGATATGAAAGTACTGTGTTTAAGTCTTTGTCAGAGGCGCGGTTAGGTCTAATATTGGAATTGCTAGGTTCTATTATGTTAGTAGTGATTTGTGTGTTTTCTAAAACTCGATCATAAACAGCTAAATGCACAGGTCCGAATGGGGGTGTTTTTGCTACTTTGAGTGCTCTATCAATTGCATGTGGTAATCCTTGGGGATCAATTATGGTCCATGATGCTTTAGTCAAGGGGGCTGAAATTGAAGTTGGGCCAAAACTACTGTCAAGATCTAAGCTGTGGGTTCGATCTACCCAGCTACCGGTATCGCCTGCGAATGTGATTACCACAACAGGTAGTCCTCCAAAGCAGACATTGATTAGTTGTCCCATACATTGAGCTAATCCTGCTCCAAGGTGTACTAACATTACAGCTGGATCAGAGTGAACTTGTGAGTATCCTCCAGCCATTGCAGTAACGCTGCCTTCGTGAAGTGCAAGAACACCATTTATATTTGGGTTATTGTGTAGGGCATCAAAAAATAAAGCTTCCTTTGATCCTGAATTGTAGAACAAATATTTAACATTGGATGTGACCAATTGTTCTATTATTATCTGGGAAGGGGTAGCAGTTATTTGATGTGTTTTCATAATGTATTTCGTTTTATTACTGTATGTATTTATTCATTTCCCATGACAACTTTTATAACTCCATCTTGGTACTGTTCATATTGGTCATAGGCATTTTGAACATCTGAAAAATTTAGTTCATGAGTTTTCATTTCTCCAGGATTCCACCATCCCCTATCTTTCAGTTCGATCATCCTTTGTATATGCGCTACAGGATCTTTGCTTCTTCCACCAAGAGTCGGGATAATAGTGGGTGAATTTTTCAAGAAATATTGTGTGTCTATTTCTGTCATTCTGCCTCTTGGCCCAGGTTGAATTCCAAAAATTATTACTTTTCCATCTTGAGACGCGGCCCTTAGAGCTGCATTTAATGCGTCTGGGTAACCAGATGCTTCTACTGAAATATCTGCAAGTTTCCCACTCGTTATTTCTTCCAGGGCTTCATCTAGATTTTCTTTTTCTGGATTTATTATGTGAGAGGCTCCAAATTGTTTGCTCCACTCTAGTCGATAATCAAGCGGGTCAACAGCAATTATTCTCCTAGCGCCTGCTCTCGATAGAATTGCTGTAAACGATAATCCTATGCTCCCCTGCCCCATAATTACGACGTCTTTTCCAAGGATTGTTCCCATTAGTTGGCATGAATATAATACTGTTCCTGATGGCTGACATAATACCCATTCTCCCAAGTCTCCGTAGTCTGGTACTAGAGCCATTCGACCTTCATTCCCAGGGTAATATTCTACCAACCCACCTGGGCCATCTAAGTCAGGGAGGACTATTACTCTTTGTCCGACTTCAAATTTTTCAGACTTGCTTTCTACTATGGTTCCGGCACACTCATGGCACGGACCACCGTCTTTCATAGGATATTCTTCTTCTGGAAGTACAGGCCCATAATTGTGCCTAATGTCACTTCCGCAAACTGACCAACGTTCTAGTTTTATAAGGCATTGACCTTCATTTATTTGTGGGATATCAATTTCGTTTATTTCGATTTTCTTGGGGCTGGTAATTCTTGCTGAGAACATTAGGGGCTATCCTTCTTCCAAGTTTTTTAATGAATATCGATTAATTTTACTTGTTACTCTACACTATTCAAAAGATGTAGGTACATATATTCATATATGTAAACTATAGGTGGTAATTGTTTTACAATTTGATTTGGAATTGAATGATCTTTTTGAATAAGGTTTTAGATAATGAAATTTTATAAGCGTATGATGTTATTAATTCTAGTGGTTTCTGTTTTCATTCTGGGTTGTGAAACTGGGAATGAAATAAATTATGAGAATACTTTGGAGACTCGAAGCAATAATACTGATTTACCGAATCCATTTATAAATATAGAAGAATTTCAAAACAACAATTTAACTCCATATGTTGAACCCAACACCACAACTGATTCTTTAAATCTTGTCGCAGGAAATTTGAGAAACACCGCTTCTAAAACTGAATCTCTTGCTGAGGGTGTTAGTGAAGTTCAATTGCAAACCGCAGATGTTTTAAGTCGTATGGCTAATATTATTGATAGTGTACCCAAAGTTGAAGATCAAAATTTGAAAGCGAGGGAAGATGGAAATCCACAGCACATTTTTACATCCATAAATAATTCTGCTAAAAAATCACAACCGATATGGAGTTGGGAGTTTGAAGATTGTTCTGTTGGATCGTCTTATGAATTTACAAAAGGTGATTATGCCACTGTAAAAGTTGCTATTGCGAAATCTGATTTTATCAGTTCAGATGGATCAGGAGTAGACTTGGAATCACTAATTATGCCTCCTATGGTTGTGTTGTCTCCAGGCAATGTTCAAATAGCTGAGCTAATATTTGATAGGATTCCATGGAATAATGAATATCCCTATTATACGGTTGCTACGTATACTGCTAGTGCTGAAATAGGATTGATAGACGCTGGAAATGTTGGCAATTATAAGGTTACTTTGCAATCTAGTAATGAGGGATGTGAAGAAATTTTGAATCAGATTGATTATATGAATATTGTCGACGGAGTTTCTCTTATCGGGTGGTTCGTAGAGTAGTTAAGGAGTTTGTAATGGATCATGTATTTTCTCCAAAATCATATCATTTGACTATCGGGTCTCATGACTCTGAATTGATTATTGATAGCGGCGATAAAATTATTACTCGTACTGTTGACGCAGGAGGGAAAGATTTTAATGGTATTGATGTATCACCTAGAGGGAATCCTCAAACTGGACCTTTTTATGTAAATGGAGCTTTTCCGGGTGATATTCTAGCTGTAAAATTCCATAAGATTTTTCCTAACCGTTCGCATGGTTTTTGTAGACCTAAAATTTCAGCTAATGTTATGGAGCCAGGTCATAATACAGGAGAAATTGAAAATGAACCCTTTAATTTCATATTAGATTTTAAAAATTCTATAGCAATGATAGAGAATCCATCTAAATCCCTAGAAAATTTAATTGTTCCGATAAGGCCTATGATTGGATGTTTTGGAGTAGCGCCTGAAAAAGGTCAGTCCATATCTACTGCTACATCTGGTCAATATGGAGGGAATATGGACTATAGGGGATTTGAACCAGGTGTGATTGCGTATTTGCCTGTTTTTGTAGAGGGTGCATTGTTCCATATTGGTGATGGACACGCATGGCAATCTGATGGTGAAATATTAGGTACTGGAATAGAGATTTCTATGGATGTTGAGTTTTCATTAACCGTAATTAAAAACAAAGAGATTTTTTGGCCTAGGGGTGAAAATAAAGATTTTATTTTCACAGCAGGAAACGCTAGGCCACTTGATGAGGCATTACAACATGCTTCATCAGAGATGTTTAGGTGGTTGGTTGATGATTACAACTTGTCCGCTAAAGATGCGAACATTTTGCTCGGCACCTATGTTGAATATGACGTGGGTAATGTGTTTGATCCTGCATATACAATGATTTGTAAGATTTCCAAGCATGTTTTACCTAAAGATGTTAAAAACACTCTAATCGGCCAAGTTTGATCAGCACAAGTTAGTTTAGGAGCAGTAATGAAAATTTCAGGAATTAGAACTAGACCTTACTATTTTACTTTAGATAGACGTATGGGAGACGCGAATTTTCCTATTGGTCGTGATGATCAATCTGGTATGGTTTTGTATGTAGATACTGATGAAGGGATATCAGGTGTTTCCCTAACTAGCCCTTCTGTATTTCATGCGATTCGTTCGATTGAACCGGTCATTTTGGGTTTGGATCCAAGAGGAGTAAAAGGCATATGGAAAAGGATGGTAGACGCTGTTTTTAAGGGTGGGAATGAAGGGGTAATGGGTAACGCATTATCTGCAATAGATGTCGCTATTTGGGATCTTAAATCTAAGATTAATGGAGAACCTCTTTGGAAAACTCTTGGAGGTTCCTCCAGATATGTAAGAGCTTATGCTAGCGGTATTGATTTGCCATTGTCAGATCAAGAAATATACGATTTGTATTCATCGGCTGCTTCAAAAGGTATATCCGCTGGAAAATTAAAAGTCGGCTTAGATAGAGAGTCTGATATGCGGCGTATCGGTATTATGCAAGAAGCGTTAAAAAAGTCTGATAAACCAGTACAATTAATTATTGATTCGAATGAATATTGGTCTCCAAAACAAGCCATTAGAAACATAAGAAAGATTGAAGAAAAATTTGAGATCTTTTGGGCAGAAGAACCGGCACGAAGGTGGGATTATAGAGGGTTAAAAAGAGTGTCCCAAGGTATTACTGCTGCTGTAGCTACGGGCGAAAACTTGTCAGATATAAAAGATTTTATGCCTCTTATGGAAAATGAGGCCGTGGATATTGTTCAAGTTGGTAGTGGAGCAAGTGGGATCACGGGATTGATGAAAGTTGCAGATATGGCCTATGGTTTTGAGATTCCTGTGTCTTTGATGAACTCTCCTGTGAATTATGAAGCTCCTATTGCGGCTGCGATCCCTAATCATATTATGCTTGAAGTATTCCATGATAGAGATGCAGGTATTTTGTCAACTGATTCTGTTATTAAGGATGGATATATAGTTCTTGGTGATCAACCAGGAAACGGTTTAAGTATTGATGAAAAAGGATTGGATAAGATGCCTGAATATCCACCAGATGGAAGTTCTAGTATTTTTGCAGGGCGTAGAAGAGGAGCTGCATTGTTGGAAGTCACAACTTCTGAAGATGAAAATCTGGACGAATAAGATTAAATTTTAGAATACTACAATGTCACTGAAATTGTGTGTAGTACAACAAAAACATTCCAAGGTTTGTCGATTCCTATGTATTGAAATCTCATAGCGAATTTAATAGTAGGTGAAATCATATAGCCACCACATTATATTTTCGCAAAAGTAATTTCTATATAATTCAGGTAGTAAATTTGATTTTTAGATATTGCAGAGAATCATATTCACATAATGAATTCGCGGGACCACCAGCCGTTATTTATTCAATTTGTCTCTTTTCATCCCGCAAGATTTGGTTCACCCTTATTTTGCCTGAACGTGCTAATACGTTAGAAGAATCTAACCGGAGTGCTTGATCAAAATCTGACAATGCATAAATGTATTTACCCAACATCTCGTTAGCCAAACCTCTCGAAAAGTAAACGTCAGAATCACCTCGCCCAAATTCTATAACTCGTTTGTGATTCCAAATAGCTTGCTTGTACTCTCCCAACTTAAACCAACTTAGCCCTCGATTGTAGTAAGCATTCATATCAGTTGGATTTAGCTCAATAGCCTGATTATAATCATGAATTGCTTCCTGATACTGTCCCAGAGCAGCGTATGCTACGCCACGATTGTTGTAAGCATGAAGATGATTTGGATCTAGCTCAATAGCCTGATTATAATCATGAATTGCTTCCTGATACTGTCCCAGAGCAGCGTATATTAAGCCTCGATTGTTGTAAACATTGACCTTGTTGTAAGAAGCATCAGTTGAATCTGATTTAATAGTCTGAGTATAATCCTTGCTTGATTGATCCGTACATGAAACATTTCCAAAGATTACCGCAACAACTATCACTGCTAATATCCCAATTATTATTGTGTATCTATTCATTTACTTAATCTGCATTTCCTTTTTTATTGCATCAAAATATTCATTATCATCCAATCTCTTTTAGCAAATAAGCTAAAACCTGCTTTCTCTGCACTTTGGACATAATCCAGAATATCAGAAGGTTGGAGCTATAACACTTGTACGGCTATTCCATTCAGACTGACATGATTGTTGGCACTACTTCAGGGGGAGATTATTTATTCGAAAGAGTTAAAACGCAGGGTTTTTAATATCCTGTAGTCAAATGAGGGTGGGGCCGTTTTCAAGTTTATGATTTAGAGGGACTTATAGTCTTGTAGGATTTTCAATTTCTTATTCACATACTATGATTTAAGTGATATATTAGAACATATGTTCATATCTTTTGTGTTGTTTGAGAATGTTATCTGAAAATCTAAGATTTAATTTACCTCCTCCTGTTAGCAATGTTCCGTTTGCTAATTCTCGTTCTCTATTAAAGTCAGAAGAAATAGAGATTGCTATTTTCTGCGTTCAAAACAATTGGGATCAAATTTCTTTAAAACAGCATCTTAAAGAGTACTATGGTGTTCAGTATTCTTCTGCAGATCTTTGTATATATATTTCCCGCTGGAAAGGGTTTTGTACAGATTTGGATAAACCTGTTGTTTGGACGGCATCTTCCCTAATTGATAATGGAATTTCGAGTATCAATAGACAAAAGCTTTATACAATTTCTAGCATAATGAAGAAGGTTGCCCAAATGAATGGAGAAAAAGTTATTTATCCAACTTATAGGTCAATTCGTTGGTTAGACTATATGGTGGATTGTCATTCTAGTTGTTTCTCGGGCTTGTTGGATTTAACCACAATTGCGGATCAATATGCTATGAGAGAAATTTATTCGAATTATACTGGTGTTTTACTAGATGTTGATGATATTGATACATGGCTTATAAATCGACCTTGGGAGAATATGTCTAATTATAGGAATTATGTTGATTTGGTTAACAATCAAGTTGTTGAAGCAATTAGATGGCCTGAATCAATGCCTATTAATTTGACGATTAGTTCGCTTACGAAAGTATTTTCAGGTGTTGGGAGAGCTTCTTTACTGAATCCATTACTGGGTAAATGTCCCATATGGCTAAGATACTTCAGGCCGTCACAAATTTTAGAGATATTATTTCCTGATAATGATACAAAATTACAAAGTTTGAAAGTTTTGACATCTTCCAGGGCGAGGTATGATGACCAATTATTACCATATGATGAAAGTAGAGTTGAAGAAATAATGATATCCTTGGCAAATAGGGAGCCAAAATATATTGATGGATTCAGAATCTGAATTCAGTTTTGTAGCAATTAATTATGTTAAATGTTGTACTAATTTCTCCAGAGATTCCGCAAAACACCGGAAATATTATTCGCCTTTGTGCTAATGCGGGAGTGAATTTGCATTTGGTAAAACCTATTGCATTTAGTTTGGATAATTCAAGTCTGCGTAGAGCTTCATTGGATTACAGGGATATTACCAATATGACGATTCACGAATCTGTTGAATGTCTGTTGGAAGTGTTTCAAGCATCTGAGTTATATGCTACATCATCGAATGCTTCAAGGATTTTTACTGATCCAATTTACAAGCCTAATGATACAGTGTTATTTGGATCTGAGAGTATTGGTATAAGTTCGGATGTAGTTTCTAAATTGAATCCTGATAACCTTATTAGGATTCCTATGAAGCCTTCAAATCGAAGTATGAATCTTTCTAATGCAGTAGCAGTTGTTGTCTTTGAAATGTGGAGGCAATTGGGATTTGAAGGGCAAGAAGAAATTTTCTCACCAGGGAATAAATATTTTTCTTAGCATGATATGAGAAGAACAATATGACTAAAATAAACGCATATATGCAAAGAATTGATGATTTAATGGACAGAAGATTATTAATTTTTGATATGAATGAGTCATCACTTGATATTCCCCAAAATAAGACATTTGATGCTATATGTTCAGATAAAATTTTAGATAAATTATCCAAAGAGGATATATTCAAATCATTGGAAAAACAAAATGATAGACTGAATTCTGACGGGCATATTTTTCATTCATTTGGCAGATTTGAAAGTAATGAAGATGAAATTAAGAAGATTTTCCAAAGTCAATTTGAGATATTGGATTTGAAGCTATACACAGAAAAAATCGAAGAGGATTCTTTTTATATTGTTGCAAAGAAGTCATATGATGGCGATAAAAATTTAAGTGAATCTTTAAAAACACAAAAAAATTTAAAGGGTGCAAGAATTGTAGAAGGAAACTCTAATGGTCGATTTGAGTTTAACGGAATAGACAGGTATCAAAAAAGTTGGGATAAAAAAAGCTTCAGAAAATATTTTAAGAGTTAACCCAGCCTTCTCCTGGAATATACCTTTTTGTAACATCATTGTCTTGTATGAAATCTTCCTCATAGAATGGAGGATCGATATCTATGTTTGGTAATAGACTTAATTCATAGTTTTGCGATGAACCATTATTGTGGTGTCCACATGATTCACAAATAAACTTGGCAGATTCTGGTGATTCCTTCAATGTAGAGATATATGATAGTTCATCCTGAATTTCTTCTGAATCCGATTCTATTTTAGAAGGTTTTGGGTTCGGATATTGTGAAGGAAGTAGAAAAGGATTGTCTTTATCCCATGGGCTCCAGTTTGCGGGTAATTGTTCTAATGTGCCGGCATTGATGTTTAAAACATATTGCTTCATATCTTCATCGTTTTCCCATGGGTGACTCGAAAGCCACTCGTCTAAAAACTTTTTATCCCTAGAAGATGAAAAGTTACTTCTGTTGATAATATGCCATCTATCTATAAGAGAATATAAATGTCCAATCATGAAAATATCATAGTCATTTTTAATAAAATCAGAATGATAAATCATTAAAAAGAACCAATATTTCAGGTTTCTAAAAGTTGGTATAAAACACTTTACCGGTAGTTGGGAAGAGTGCTGTGTAAAATTAATGCTAATATCGTAAGCACGTTTGATATGTTCGTGAGGGGTAAGAGGTAACATCATGTTTGAAATAGCGGACCTATCGGACCAATCAATGGGATTATCAACGTAGGTACGTGTTTGGTCAAATTTATATTTAGTATTTTTCCTTCTGTAGTCTAATGACCGATATGTTAAAGATCTGGTAGAAATAGAAGAGTCGTGATGTGTTGGTTTGGATGCTTTACCCTTTTCTCTGATATCGCGTCTTAGAAAAACATCGAATCTTTTTAAAAGAAAAGTCTCGATGTTTTTTATATCCCAGTTTTCAGGATCAACGGCATCCCAAAAAGAATATAATTCTATACTCTCTAGTAGAGATAGATTGTGAGGTGTTTCTGAGCGACAATTGGGGTTTGAGAAAAACATTTCCGAATATAAATAAATTATTTCCGTAACATATTGGGATATATATTTTAATAGCTGTATAGACTATAAAAAAATATATCATGTATTTCTGAATATTAAAATATAATTTCTGTATAAATTATGATATTACGTGTTGGAAGTGAAGTATTAGTCTATAATCTGTCATATATGTCAGAAATTCCATCAGATAAAATTTCGAATTTTCTCCAATGGCCAAAACGTGGTTTCAATTCATTTGTGGCAATTGATGCTGTTTGATCTTTACCTAATCCATTGGATTTGGAGTTCATTATATTTTTGATTAAAGCTTGTATGAAATCTTTAGCGTCCGAAAGATCCTTTTGAGCCCCAATTGGTCCATGACCAGACATAAAAGCATTAATAGAAATGTCGGCCATTGACTCTGATGTTTGAATCCACTCGTTTGGATAGCTATCTCCAAAAAACGGAATACCCTGATTTTGAGCTACGTCACCAGTAAAAAGGACTTTGGCATCAGGTAAATAAATAAATATATCTCCACTTGTGTGTGCTTTACCTAAGAATTTGATATGGATTTTGTGTAAACCAAACTCCATATACATATTATTGGAAAAAGTAATATTAGGAGGTGTGATAGTTACTGTTTTAGCTTCTTCAGACCAAGATTCGTTAGATGAAACAACTTTAGATCGCCATTGCTCATTCCATTTAGGGTCAATCATTTCTTTTAAACAATTATCATGTCCAATAATCGCTGCGGATGGGAATTCTTGATTTCCCCAAGAATGGTCCCAGTGTGAATGAGTATCTATAACGTGTGATATAGGTTTGTTAGTGATATGTTTGACATCTTTTATTAAATCTCGAGCAAATGAAGGAACGCGGAGCGAATCGATAACAATTACGCTATCATCACCTACAATGATTCCTGCGTTAGTTAAATTGTTGTGAAGTCTTGCAAATACGCCATTTGATAACTCGACGATTTTAACCTCTGAGTTAGAAGTCATAAATGAATCCTTTTTGAATGAGTATTGGGTACCATATGATGTTGATATTAATTGGGGATATTGTCTTCAATACTTAGTTTTGTAAATCTACCACCTATAAGCCATTCCGCAACGTATATATTGCCAGAATTGTCGACAGTCATACCATGGGGGCTGTTGAATTTTTTGGGTTCTAAAGATGAAGGGCGTTGCAAAGTACCACTTTCGGTTGTTTCATTAGGCCAACCGTCCATTGAAGGGGCATCAGGATTTGGAAAAAGATAGTTGATTAAATTGTCATTTATATCTACAACAGCTAGTCTTGATCGAAGTTCGGAAATTATGGCTAGATCATTTGAAAATGCAAATCCGCTAGGTGTAGTAAGAAAGTCAGACCCAAAAGATCTTTTGAAGTTTCCATCAAGATCAAATACTTGAACTCTAGCATTCGCTCTATCCGCCACATAAAGTTCTGGCTCTGGTTTTCTATAGTCAATTGCAATTCCATGTGGACAACTGAAAAGTCCTGCACCGGTACTGCCATCTATTGTTTGAACATATCTTCCATCAGAAGAAAACCTATGTACAAGGCTTGCTCCATATCCATCTGCAACCCAAATATCCCCGTTACCAGAATCATTGATTACTACAGAAGTTGGAGAATATTTGGAAGTTTTGTAGGCTTCATGAGGAGGCATTGGAAGCTCCATAAGTTCTTCTCCCCCAAATGCACTTTTAAAAACTCTCCCAGATTCACTTTTTGCCTCAGGTGCATAATCGTATTGATGTCCAGGTTGACGTTTACTACCATTGTCGGCAATCCAAAGGACTTCAGATGAACCCTCTTTGGAAATGGTGATGCCGTGAGCGTCAGAGAAATTCCCATTCCAGGAGTCTAGAAGTTTCCCATCTTGGTTGAATACCAATATAAGCGATTCGCCGCTATCACATGTAACAATGTTACCAGTGGCAGTAGTAGCCATTCCTGGATGTGCCCACCCAGAAATGGATTTTTCAGAACGTTCTCTGTTACCCCAGTTATCAATCCACTTGTAAGAATTTTTGGCCATTACACAACTCCTTCAAAGGTAATAAAATGTTTGTTGAATATTATGTTATGGATTTAGAATTACTTTTGTGTAACCTTCTACTCGCTGATCGAACTTTTGGTATGCTTCAGGCGCATCATCAATTGAAATTTCGTGAGATACGACAAAACTAGGGGATGCTTTACCTGAAATTATTAGGTCTCTTAGATAAGCGTTGTATTTTTTGACATTGCACTGCCCTGTTCCTAGTCTTAATCCTTTTTCAAACAATTTTCCAAAACTTAAAAGTAAAGAGCCTTGTTTTGCAGAGTCATCAATTCCACCTGGGTCAGATGGTACATATAATCCCGGAATACCCATTGCACCTGTAGGTTTTACAACATCAATCATTTGATTAAGCACAACATTAGGTATTTCATCTTGCTCGCCACCAGCGGCTGATGAGCCTTGAGCTGCTGCCTGATATCCTACTGCGTCAATCCCTTTATCTACCCCAGAGTCCTGTCTAATATCGCGAATTTGTTCTACAGGATTACCGTCATCAAAATTAATTGGGATTCCTCCAATACTTTCAGCTTTATCAAGTCTTTCTTTGACATGGTCAATCACATAAACTTCTGCAGCTCCTCTAATTAAGCTACTATATGCTGCCATTAGCCCAACGGGACCCGCACCAAAAACAGCTACACTTTCTCCGGGACTAACGTCTGCCAATTCGGCTCCATGATATCCAGTTGGGAAAATGTCTGCTAATAAAGCAAAATCAGCTTCATTTTCCTTGCCAGTCGGTAAAGTTAAGCAATTGAAGTCAGCGAATGGTACTTGAAGATATTCTGCTTGTCCGCCTACCCATGGTCCCATGGAAACATATCCATAAGCACCGCCAGCGAAACCTGGATTAACGGTCGTACAAAATCCAGTAAATCCGCGTTGGCAATTTTTGCAGAATCCACATGCGACATTAAATGGCATTACCACTCGGTCTCCAACAGACAAATTTTTGACTGCTGAGCCAATTTCTTGAATTACACCCATATTTTCATGACCAAAGATTATTCCTGGTTCTGCAGCAGTTCTACCTTCATACATATGGAGGTCAGATCCACAAATACAACTAGAAGTAATTTTAACTATGACGTCGTTTGGATGTTTAATAGTTGGGTCTGGAACGTTTTCTATAGCTACTTCAAAAGGTTTTTTATACACGACTGCTTTCATGGTATTCTCCTTGATTGAGGTGATAGTTGGTGCTCATTCTATATTCGAGAACAAAAAAATTCAAAATTTTAAGATCTTACTCATAAAAGGATGGTTTTGGAATAGATGGAATATTGATTAATTTACCTGTTTTTGAAGATTCGATACATGCTTCAGCAATTTTTAATGACATGTATCCATCCCAAGTGCTAGGACCAATAATGGTTTTGTTTTGAATAGATTTAACCCAATTTCTTAGTTCAATTAGATACGCTGATTGAAATCTTTCTAACCAGTCGTTTGTAATTGATTGAGATTTTGAGTTGGAAGAATAAATAATTGGGTCAGACAGTGATGAACTCTCGGTTGAGCCTAATTCACCTGTGATCTTAATATCTACTGTATAGCCGAATCCCGAATTGTCGTTATATTCGATTATTCCTAATGATCCATCTTCGAACTCTAGGTTTACCATAACAAATCGAGCGGTATTTGGAGAATTATCAATAATGGATGAGACATATAATTTTGAGACTTCTTGATTCATGACCCAACGAGCTGAATGAAAATCATGAATCATTGAGTTGATTATAATATCTGATAGTTTCCTGTTTCCTTTAGAATTTTCGTCCAGATCTATTGTTTGAGATGAGTAACTTCTAAAAGCCAGAATTTTACCTAATACCCCATGATCGCAAATCATTTTAACTTTGGAATGTGCAGGATCATATTCTCTCATGAATCCAATTTGAATAAGTCTTGTTCCTAATTCCATTTCTGCTTGCACAATCGATTTTGCTGAATTTGAATTGGTTGCTATAGGTTTTTCACAAAATACAGGTTTGTTTGATTTTATACATTGCAATAGTAGTTCACTATGTAATTCGTCAGGCGCAGCGATTAGGATTGCATCAACGTTAGGGGCTGCAATAAGGTGCTCGGATTCATTATATGTCATGCAATTAGAGAATTCTTGTGCAAGTGTTTTCGCTTTTGAATGATCGAGATCCATCAAGGCGACAACTGAAGCTTCAGGGATGTTGTGTTCAATGTTTTTGGCATGATAAGTACCGATTCGCCCTGTACCGATAATACCTATATTGGTGATTTGGCTCATCAAATACTCCAAAATATTTAAATTAATCGAAATTGTTGACCACATAGTAACTGAAATATTGTTACTCAGTATTTTCAATAGTTTATACTGTCGAAAAGGTTTGTCCAAAATTTTTGTTTGAAGATAAATAAGAATGATATTTTTTTCGACACGACAGGTTATGTATACCTCTTTAGTTATGGCATTATCGGTTATGGGAGATTCGATGCTATATGCTGTGCTGCCTTCAATGTTAGGAGAATTTGGTATGACCGCAGGATTAGCTGCGGGAGTAATATTGAGTACTAATCGATGGATCAGAATGTTTTCAAATAGTTGGGCTGCAAAAATTTATAACAAATTTGGATTAAAGCGTCCTTTGATGATTTCATTGATCCTTGCATTATTTTCAACTGCATCATATGGATTGTTTGATGGATTTTGGCCATTATTTGTTGCGCGTATAGGATGGGGAATATGTTTTTCAATTCAGATGGTATCCATGTACATGGTTATTCTAAAAGAGAACTCTGATCACAGAGGAATGCATATGGGGGTTTTTAATGGAGTATTTAGATCTGGTAGTGCAGTTGCAGTATTAATGGGAGGGATATTAGCAGAGAGTTTAGGTATTAAGAATGCATTTTTATTTACATCCTCGTTTGTAATTATTTGTATTCCGTTAGTCTTGTTGCTAAGAGACCATGGGGAAAAAAGAGATAATGAACAACGTGATTTAACCTCCATTAAGCGCAACGGTGTAACTGAAGGCCAGGAAACGGTTACTTTCAAGGATAGAATTTGGGGATTTTTGTTAGGAAGTTTTTCAATTAACTCCAATTTGAGATTGAAAATCCTGTCGATATTCTTTGTACACTTTACAAAAAGATTTCTTGCTTCTGGTGTAACAACTGCAACGATTGGATTAATAGTAAAAGATCAAATGACTGAGCCATTTAGTTTAGGTGTTTTAACCATTGGAGCCGCATC
>Ga0310344_10001553_pt1 | contig 17575 bp, 17 predicted proteins | sample HC15DNA20200_MG_FD_203801 | JGI IMG/M metagenome (GOLD analysis project Ga0310344, IMG submission 203801) | Marine microbial communities from station ALOHA, North Pacific Subtropical Gyre - HC15-DNA-20-200_MG | ecosystem: Environmental > Aquatic > Marine > Oceanic | place: Pacific Ocean: North... | reverse complement strand
GGCAGTACTCATGGGAATGTAACGAAAAGCGTTTCGCATAACAACGCGCTTACCCATCCAAAACAGACGTAGATTCCAAGATCAAGACTATATCTTCCATGTGAATCCGTCTGCCGCTGCCTGGCGTATGTTCGAAAAACTGTTCGATTAGATCGCGAATTTGATGTACACGAAGGGAGTAATATATGTATTTTTTTCTTCGACTGGTTTTAACTAATCCAGCTGCCCTCAGAAGAGCCAGGTGGTGACTGACAGCAGGTTGACTCCCGCCCAGCAACTCCACCAAAGCATTGACATGTAATGATCCGGACTCGCTTTGAGCCAGATACCATAGAATACGCAAACGCGTTTCATCGGAAAGCAATTTAAAAATCTGGGCCCCTTGAGTTACCAGTCGATCCAATGATGGTGAGGGAGGATCTGAAGGGACCTGATTCATGGTGTTCATATGGATTGTCTCAACAGGCAGGATTAAGCAACTAGGTGAACTCGTACCAAAACCGTTCTAAAGAGACGTAATTACATCAAAACCATTTTCCTGAATCCCTCTTCGAATTTGGTCACAAATCAAAACCGAATCCCCCGGTTATCTGACACAGGTTGTTACAATAAAAGAATTCCTTTGCAACTCGCTTATTCAGCTCACGTCCACCAAAGTCAAAACAGAACTCACAAAGACATGCGAAACAAGATATCCTTCTGCACCAGGCAACATCAAACGATTTAACAAAACATCAACATGGCAGTCCCTACCGGGTTACTGTCTTACCGTGTTGTATAACAAATCGACACTTCATCGGAAGATAGCTGAGAAGCACAAAACGCAACACACTCATCCTGTGATTATCAAGAAAGAATTAATGATTATGAGTGAACTGACCAATCCTGCAACACCGGATCTTCAACAACAGCTCATCCACCTGAAACAGGATCTGCACCGGTTGCGCCGTCTGAGCCTCTGCGCTATTCTTGCTCTTTTAATAGGTTTTCTGACACTTTTCTACTGGAACCAAAACCCTGGACTCTCATCCAATGCACCGTTGGAAACAACAGGACTCATTCTTCGTGACGTTCGAGGAGAAAAACGCGTTGAATTCAAGATTGATGATACCGGGCAACCCAGTCTTCATTTTTTTGACCAGTACAATAATGATCGAATCCGGTTGGCGCTGGATCCCAACGGTCGACCTCGACTTGCCATGACCGATGGTCGAATGCTTCGTCTCTGGATGGCGGTCAATAACGAAGAATCCCCCGAACTTTTTTTTCATGACCAGACCAGCGCAAAACGTGCTGAATTGCGATTGGACCAGACTGGATCACCTGCACTGCTCATGCTGGATCACGAGGAAACACCTCGTGCAGCATTTGGAGTAGACGAAGAGATGATTCCAGGTGTTCTCCTCCATGGTCCGAAAGAATCCCGCGCTGACCTGACGATTCTTCCCAACGGAGTACCACTCCTTGGACTTTCTGATATTAATGGGAATGTCGTTTTTCGTGTCCCTTAATTCAAAACCGTAATCTCAGGAATTAACCACCGTAACTTCCGCTCCCTGATTACAAAATCGAGACACAGACACTTGAAATGCCTTCTCGGGAAAAAACTTTTTGAATCCCACTCGCAAGGTGTCCGCATCCGCGTTGGTTTCAACAATGCCAAACACGGTGGGTCCCCATGAGCTCTGCCCTACACCTTGGACACCTTCAGACCGGAAATACTGGATTGCTCTTTCCACTTGCTTACTCGAGTAAGGGCCTCCCTGCCACATGGAAAAGCATTCTCCAACTTCTCTATTGAATTGGTAAACAGACTCACTGAAAGTGCGGAAGTCGGACTCAATCAGAGAAGGTAACAAATTCAACATTACCTGACGGCATAGCTTACCCGTTGTTTCAATTGGAATCGGTCCCATATTTCTGAAGGCCTGTTCTTCCCGTTTTCCGGAAATACCCTGAGCAAATGTCGGAATAGCCAGTACGACACGCCATGCATCTGGTACAGCAACGCGGGACAAAAGGGGAGCAATCGATGATTCCTCAACCGTGCCCGATTCTACAATAAGCCCCCCTCGAAAAAAGCCATGGGTTCCTACCGAAGATCGTCTTCCCCGGTCAGCCATTCTTGCCAGTTCGTTAATTCCCACAGATTGCTTGTTGCACAGTTCGCTAACAGCACGCGCGACAGCTAGGCCCAGTTGGGTACCACTTCCTAAACCGACATGAGCAGGTGGGCTGTGGCGTACATGAATCGCAAGCGCAGAAACAGACTGCTGCCCTTGCCGTGCAAGATAGTTCAAAGCGTGATTTGCGACATGACTCACTCTTTCTGATTCGAATCCAGATGCCAACCCTTGTTCACTCGGTAGAGCTTCCAATTCGACACAGGGATGCTCGATCATCGCTCCCACTCCGCCAAATTGTCGGATCCCTGAAATCCCAAAAGACAACAGACCAAAATGGAGACGACTAGAACATCGAACTGTCACTTTCATTGCGAGACTCTCTTTATTGAAATAATGCTACCCCGAAAACGGGATCGCCTGATCTTCATCCCTCATTTAAAGAAGCCTTATCATTTGGATATTGCTGCACATAATCCTGCAATAGTTCAAATGCCCGATGCTCGTCTTTCCCTCCTGTTTTTTCAACCAGGATCAACAACCGACGAAACTCATCCTCGATAGTTTCTCTCGGTGTGAATTTCACTCGAGTTGCAAGAATCGCTGCCTCGACAACTGCATGCTTAGCTCGATTTAAACCAAAAAACTCCTTTAGGTAACCTTGATGTACTACCCGCGTTGTCATTTCCGTTCTCAGATTAGAATCATCAATCTCCTGAATCTCAAACTCGTACCATCGGCAGGCTTTCTTTAATACCATTCCATCAATCTTTTCAGCTGGGAACATCAATGGTGCATCCACTCTGCCAATTGCCGCGCTGGCTAACAGCAATACATCATCAATGACGTGAAATACCCCGTATCCGCGGCTCATCAGATTATGACACGTATGGGACTCTGGAAAGGGACGTAAAGTCAATCGATTGCTTTCCAAGTCAACCCGCGGCCCCATGGGTGCGATATTCACTGATTGATCGTCATTCTTTGTGGTAACAATCCCTTCAAGAATCATTCGTACCACCATTTTCCTATCCAGCAAATGGCTGTTCTGTTCTTCCAAGTGATCTCCGAACCGGCAAACCGGTTCTCCGACGGATTGTGTCGTTCTTTTGCCTTTCCGTTAATCATGGCGTTGGAAGATTACATCATACAATCCCTGACTTAACTACTCGAACAGCTACCAAAATGAGCCCTGTTTACCTCCACACACAAAGAATGGCTGATCGCATTATACACCGTAAGGCATTTTCGATTTATCGAAACACACAACCAATATGAACGGGATACCATAATCTGTCTCCTCTTTCTTTTGGATCCATCCTATTTGCAATGACACACCGAATATTTTTTTATCGTTACCCGAATTTACGGTCGTTAATCGTATTCTGTTCCGCTCATTTTCACAGCTGTTCACTCTCCTCATTTGTGGTTCTGTAGTATTATTCTGTACAATTTCAGCGTGATCATTGCTGAATCATGCCTGATCACACTGAAAACTAATAACCCCGTCGAGCAGCAGCAATCGGCTCCAACTGACATCGATACACTGGAACTAATAGACTTCACTGGTATCTTCTTTTAAGCGGAACCTTCCTATGCTGTACACACAAACAGACTACATCCGATAACACACAGGATGGCTAACCAGATGACCTTTATATCCCACTCCCAAACCCGACCTGTTGTTGTGCCTCTGTTTTCGTTACGCAATGTCGACACCTGGAACGAAACACGTGCAACTTTGACAAAAACGATACTTGCAGCGATCTTCATATTTGCAATGGTTCTCTCCTATCCCAGGAACTCTACTGCGTCTCAACCTCACGTAAACCGCAAGTACACATCCGAACAACCAGTCAGCAAGAAACCATTGACCTGTCCTGAACTGCCAGCAAACGACAGATGGGCCATTGCCCGACATGATGGCCAGACGAACTTTCTTTTTCCGCTCGATACACCAATAACCCCTACTATGCTTCCCCCTATTTCCCGGACTAACCTGATTCATGTCTACCCGGCAGCTCTCCCAGTCGTTTTGCATTCAGCTGAACAGCAAGATGGCCGTTCACGTCCCCAATACGAATTTCACAAAAGTTCCGATCCCGCTGGAACGGGAAAATTCTTTCTTGGAAGAGAAATTGCACAATACATGAGCTACCACGGTGCACCCTGGCTGGTTCGCCCCGAACGCGAAATGGAAGAACAGCCTGACGTCATGCTGGACAGCCTCAACATTCAACCAGGGCAAACCATTGCGGACATCGGCGCGGGAGTCGGCTACTTCAGCCTCCGCCTGGCAGACCGAGTCGGATCAAAGGGACAGGTACTGGCTGTCGACATACAAAGGAGAATGCTGGCTTTACTAAAAACGAACATGCGCAAGGCCCGTGTGAAGAACATCCGCCCTATTTTGGGATCCGTAAAAAATCCTCGCTTACCCACTGGAAAAGTTGACCTGGTATTAATGGTGGATGTCTACCATGAATTCACTTTCCCGATTGAAATGATTCTTGCCATTCGCCAGTCGCTCAAACCAGATGGACGTATTGTATTTGTTGAATACCGAAGTGAAGATCCCGCAGTACCAATCAAACGTTTACACAAAATGAGTGAACAACAGGTCCGAATAGAAGGTAACGCACTCGGACTTAAATGGCAGGAAACCATTCACTACCTTCCCTGGCAGCACGTAGTTATTTTCCACTAAGGCTTCCAATGGGCCATTTACTGAATTCCAAAGCCGCATCCTTCCCAAGTGATTCGATTCACCAAGGCTGTTATCCGGTCAAACACAAAGAGCGATCGTTTTAACCAATCGTGTTTTTCAAACTGTTCAGCAATTTGACCGATGCTTCAATATCCGCCTGTTGACGTTGTGGATCATGCGCAATTTCCCGCTCGATCGTTAGAGGCCCGTCATACCCGATTTCGTCCAAGGTGCGCAGATACTTTTCGATATTAACATCACCTTCACCCAATGGCACCTCTTCCCCCCATTCCTCACCAGGTCGGGCGGCCCATTTGGCATCTTTACAATGAACGCTACGTACGAGGTGACCCACTTTTTTCAATGCTTCAATGGGCTCACCACAACCGTAGAGAATCATATTTGCAGGATCGAAATTGATAAAGAGATTGTCAGCCCCTACGGCCCCAATAAAATGCAACAGATCTTCTGCAGATTCCTGGCCCGTTTCGAGATGAACGTTCTGGCTATTCACTCTGCAGTGGTCGCACAGGGAACGGGTAGCCGTGAGGATCTCTCCGAACAAAGGATCGGACTCATCATGTGGAATAAAACCCAGGTGAAGCCCTAATACATTGACTCCAACAAGTTTTGAAAAATCAGCAATCTCTTTAATTTCAATCAGTCGCTCTGCCCTGGTATCAGGCGGAACAAGGCCAACCGTATTTTTCACCGTTGGAATATCTGCATAACTTTCTCCCTCGAAACCACCAAAAAAGGCCGTCACCGTAAGCCCCGCCTGTTCACAAAGAGCTCGAAAAGCTTTTGCACTTTCGGGTGATCGGCTCCCCTTGTGTGGTGTGTGAACTTGTACTGTCGGAACTCCTGTCTGCTGGGCAAAATCTAGACTGACCCCTAATCCCGCATCGACAGATGTGAATACTCCAATCGGCCACTTTTCCATTGTTCACTCTCCCTGATACTACAACCATCCAATCAGCCGTTAACCTTTGGCTGCGCCTTACGGACGTAGGTACCTAAACCCGCCCTCATTATTCACCCTATAAGAGAGTAACGAACCAGACACGAATCGTCTACGCGCTGTCTGTTCCAACGATCCGCGAAACAAGGGCTTTGGCTGAACCCCTCAACCTTTGTGTCCACCCTTGAAATGGTGATTCTCGATGACAAATAATCTGATCGCTCAAGGTCTTAACCAGACTCTGCTCGTACTAGAATATGAAAAACCCAGAAATGATAGATACGGTGAACGTCGAATTACGATAACGCGGTACCACGTCTTGATAAACCGGCACAGAAAACTGTACACCAGGCATTCATCCGAAACTCGTTACGTCGCCGCTGGAATTCAGTCACCCTCAAAGTAAAGACACCGAGAGAACGGACCTGCAAGGGAAAAACCCTTACTGTGTACCCGTCATCTCGGTGTCTTTGAATGATCACACAACAGCAATTAAACGTAACGATTAGAACGAATCAGCGCCCGGGTTACCCACACGATGGAAATGATCCTTGTCAATATAGACAACCTCCATCGATTCATCCCGATGTGTGAAGGGGATTGGCCAGTCACTACGGGTGGTGCTATCAAAATACACACGGACTTTGTAATGACAGTGATGTAACTGAGCAGGGCCTACCAGAGGATAAAACCGAACGTCATCCACCCAATCTCCCAAAGGCTCGGTAACGATTCGAACATTATTTCGCTGCATTTCACGAATGAAGGGAATGTTCCCCGATACGCTTGGTAATGCACGCATGATTTCATCGTGGGATGGTGGATCCTGACAAAATGCCGGAGCGAATTCACCTTCGATCGGCTGCAAAATGGGAACCCGATCATAGCGTTCCTTCTCCCAAAGTGAATCCTCCAGCTCATTCTGAAGATACGGACTCACTGGAATAGGAAAAAGTGCAGCCCCGAACTCTGGCGAGCTAGCAAATATGCTCGATGTTCCAAGGTCGGCCACCTTCATTACATTACATCCAGTGGCAGAGAAAATGATCAGACCTCCAACCCACAAAAGAGCCCGACTCTTAAGCCATCTACACATCACAGTATCCTCCTGGCCATGGTCTTCACGACGAGTACCCGAATGTTTCCGTTAATTTGCTCCCTTCAGTTTGAAGACGATTTCAAAAATCTGAGAGAGGCTGGTTTCTTTCAATCCGGCACCGTTCTATGGAAAGGTGCTTCTAACCTGTTTTATCGCCCATTTACCTTGGTAAACTTTCGGGATTTTTCGGACTTCAAGGAATCTGACGAATCAAACCCCTGTATCAAAGCAAACACATAATCTAAAAAATCCGGAATTATGTATTTTTTCGGACGTTTTTTGTGGTCAAGATCACTGAAAATAAAAACCCATAAACCCTATGCATCGAAAAAAAGCCGTGTCAGGGTTCCACCCCAACACGGCTTCAGCAAATAGTGGTCACCTTCCTGGCGACCATCAGAATCTGTCAGCTAATCATCAAAATCGAGAAACCACCATCCATCGTCCCATTCCAGAGTTACCTTGCGCCACCCCAGAGGAACTTGTGGATAGGGATAGAATGGCCCTATAAATGGCCACGCTCTGGGAGAATACTGCTGTGGGTAAGTCACTTGCGCGTAGTTCGGATGCGATGCATAACTTGGCCAAGCATAGGGCGGAAAACTTGCTATATTGTAGTTCGTGCTAGGTGCAATCGAACTCGTATTATAGTTCGAGGATGCTGCGGGTATGTGATTAGGTGCGTTGCCATTCTGAATTGCCAGGTTGTTGGTCAAATGCAATTGAGCGGTACCAATCGCATTGGAAACCGTCACCTGGGTGGCAGTTCCTCCTAAAATCTGTAGCTGGTTCTGTACGTGTACAACACCTGTAACAGTGCGAGCTAACTGCTCGGCCTGGGCCAATTGCACAGGCTGCAATACGGTCCCCCCAAGTTTGGCGGTGCCACGAGTAAATTCAATCATAATTTGACAACCGTTGAACTGACCGCGAGCTTGTAACACGCGAGCAATATTATCGGCAACCTGCTGATTGTTTATTACTGCTGAGCCTCTCGTGACCCACGCATCCGTCGCGCTAGCCAGAGTAGGTGCCGAAACAAGCACGGCCGCTAAAATCCATTTTTGACACCCGAACATTACTAGGCCTCCTTCCTTCACGAACTCGTGTTATTCCCTCTTTTCCGAAATGCGCTACGCGTTTTCACCCCTGCGGGAAGAAACACCTGCGATGTCGGATCATTGCGTATCAAAACTCCAAATACTTGTAAGTTAGCTATCTCTTCACATTACTTCGTGAAACCATCCCTCTTAGCTTGACAAAATCAGCACAATCTCTGTTTTCCCGATGACAAGATGTTCCTGATTCCGCCGGGGTATTGTGTTAATCACTACAACCCTGAAAATCGGCACCCTCGGCGAACCTAGTTGCGATTCATGGGCCTCCATTTGTCATTCTAAAAACAGGCATTGTAGTTCTTCCATCCGCAACAAGATGGGAAATATAGGAAGCCCTTGTGGATGTTTTGCATCTGCGATACCGCTGCACAACGGATTCGGCAAAACTGTGTCTCCTTGTATTACCGGCGTGAAGAGCGAATCCGATCGATGGAAAATAGCTACTCGGAGGCAATGCGATACCCGATGCTATCTCTCAGAATGTGAGTTCCCTTCGAAATCCTGGATTTGCATCGTGCGGACTCCAGCCTTTCCGGTTACCATTCTTCGCCTGATCCATCCCCAATAAAGAATCACCCCTAGACCACATACCGTAAACGAAACGACTGTGGCTTTATGAAATTCCCGCGGGATAGAAAGGACGGCAATGATTAATAATAGCCAGATGATAGCCAACAAACTAATCCCCATACCCCATCGCCCGAGGGAAAACTGACCGGGTCGTGTAGCCAATGACTTGCGCCGCATAGTGTATGTCACCACGGTCAATAGATACACCAACGCAGGTAAAACCGCCGCAGCGGCAAGTAATTGTTCCAAAGACTCGGAAAAACATTCTGCCAGTACACCCAGACTGGCAACAAACAAAATCGCTGGAATCGGTGCCCCTGTCCTGCTGGAAACACGGCATAACATCGTGCTCCCGGGAAATACATTATCCCGAGCCATCGCATAGACCATGCGTGATCCAGAGGCCATAATGATCAGACCGCAGGCAAAAATAGAGATCACCACTAACAGAAAAAATGCCTGAGCAACTGTCTTTCCAAGGTTGTTTTCAATAATCAAGGGCAACGGATAATCGGATTTAATAACTGTGTCCAGATCTTGAATCCCGAGCACTGTAACAACTAAAAAAAACAGACCGACAACCCCACTGATTACGACTGAACCTATGACTGCCTTGGGGACTGTCCGGGATGCATTAATTGTTTCCTCAGACAAATTAGCTGCCGATTCGAACCCGACAATCGTGTAGGCACCCATTAATGATGCCATTATCCACACGGGTAGATAAGATTGTCCTTCCTGTAACGAAGCACGAGCGAAAAGAATCTCAAAAGAAGGCTGATTTCGAAAAATCAGTACCGTAAAAATACACACTAGACCGAGCATACCAACGACCTCGGTAAATACCGCAGCCGAGTTAATGAGATCTGCAAAACGCACACCAAAAACATGAATCAGGGCCTGCAAAGCAATAACACTATAAACGATCCATTTTAATTCACTTGATCCATCAGGAATTTCCCATACATGTCCAACCACACTTGCAATACTGTGATCGACAGACGGGATGACAATGATAAGAAAACACACGGAAAGCCAACCTGTAAACCAACCCCATCCCTGTCCAGCCAATCGTGTTACCCACTGGTACGAGTATCCCGTGAGCGGAATTTTGGCCGCTAATTCGGCAAAAACCAAAGCAACAAGCAACTGACCGATAATGACAACAGGCCAGGTCCAAATTCCAGCTGGCCCTGACCGATCCAGCACCAGTTCATAGTTGGCAAATATTCCCGTCGTGATAGAAATGAAAGAAAATGCAACTGCAAAAGAACCAAATAATCGAATCGTCCGACGAAGTTCCTGTTTGTAACCGTAAGCGGACATAGCCCTCTGATCTGCGTTGTTTTCGTGCCCTGTCATCTGATCTTCACTCATCACAAATGAGAATTTCTCTAGTATTGCGCTACGAAAGACCGCTGTTGCTATCACTAAAAAAACGCCCCAGGTCAAGGACTGTCACCCAAGATGAATCCGTTGATTGTCTATCAACCTAGTCGAGCCCACTCGCACAGCAACAACGGCAAGCACCGACTCATCCCTCGGGCTAACCGGCTGTAGTGTTTCAGGAGAAACAATTTCAACATACTCGGTCTCGCAATTGGGAGTCGTTTCAATCATTTCTTTCATTTCATAACAGATTTTTCCGAAATCACGGCAACCGTCACCAATGCGTTGTTTCGCCAGCTGCAAAACTCGGTACAGTACGACAGCAGATTGACGATCCCGACCTTTTAAATAACGGTTTCGAGAACTGCAGGCCAAACCATCTGACTCTCTTATGATGGGACACCCACGAATTTCAATTGGGATATGAAGGTCTTTAACCATCGTCTGGATAAGCAACATTTGCTGGTAGTCTTTTTGCCCAAAATAGGCGCAATCGGGAGTCACGACATTAAACAATTGTGTAACAATGGTTGAAACACCTCGGAAATGATCTGGGCGAAATGCGCCTTCGAGAACCGTACTGAACCTTTCCACATCTACCCAAGTTGAAAATCCCGCTGGGTAAATCATTTTTTCCGGAGGTGAAAACACCAGATCGACCTGTTCGCTGTTACAATGCCCCAAATCTTCTTCCCAGGTTCGTGGATACATGTCGTAATCTTCTGCCGGCCCAAACTGTGGACGGTTCACAAATAGTGAAACGACCACAACCTCACACTCCCGGCGCGCCGCACGTATCAAACTCAGATGACCCTCATGCAAAGCGCCCATTGTCGGTACCAGACCTATGGTCCTCAACGAACTCCGTAGCCCGGCTACTCGCCCCCTCATCTCTTCCACCGATTCAACGACTTCGGTCGCTTTTCCTGACTTTCTTACCGACATACTTCTCAAGAATCATCCCTCAGGAAACAAGTGATTGAATTACTAAATCAATTTCAGATTCCAGTTGTCCTTCCTGCATTACTTCCAGCACAGGAGTTGCAATCTGACTTTTCAAATATGTAGCTAACAATGGTTTCCAGCGATTACCACCGCTACTGACGCAATCTCCAGAGTCATTCAACCATATCAGGAGCGTTGCTTCGAACACCTGTTTTCGCAAACCAGACCAGACGTCCCAAAACTGATCCAATTCAGACCCACTTAAATCACACTGTGCTTTAATCCAAGCCAGATCATACCATTGGCTAGAAATGATCCATGGACTCCTAAAACCACCAAAACGACTCCTACTGAAATACTCCGCATAAGTTTCCAGAAATTCTAAATGCCGGGAGAGCATCTGAGGAGGCGAATATCGGATGGAATTTCTACAATCCATTTCCAGAGTGATTGCAGGTAATCGATGCGATAAAGTCTGAAAGAGCCTCTTTTGGCGGAAGTCATCCAGCCCCAGCAATACCAGAAAACCTGGAGAACGGGTCATCCGATCAAATAAGTTCTGTATAGTGAGCCCCAGTGTCGGATGCATTGCACTGGGTGCGATCCGGGTCATCGGCTCCAATACAAAACGCCGATAGTGCATACGTGGATGGGGTACACACAATTCTGGCAGTTCGATTACGTCCTGATCATAAAGCAACAAATCCAGGTCAATTGACCGAGACCCCCAACGTTCTCCCCTCACTCTTCCCAACGCTTGTTCCACTTCCAGCAGCTTTATCAACAACACTCGTGGAGCCAAGTCCGTCTGCAATTCAATTGCGCCATTCAGATAGGTATCCTGATCGTCCGGACCGCCCACCGGACGTGTTTCAATTAGTGGGCTGACCGCAGTAATTGCAATGCGAGATTCTTCGCCCAGCAATTGAATTGCACGGCGAATTACACTTCTACGCTCACCCTGATTCGATCCCAACGCGACATATGCAAGGGCCATGATTTTTCATCGGCTGTACAGCGATCGTCCATACGTGAAATAACGCTGAGTAGCTCAGATCGTGAATTGGCCAAGAAGCTCAAGAAATTCCGTATTAGTCGTATATTTTGACATTTTCTTCACGAGTTCTTCCATCGCTTCGACATGATGCATGGTAACAATACTTCGGCGAAGCATCGTCACTCGCTCCAACGTCTCTGCATCCAGTAGTTTTTCTTCCTTACGTGTACCCGACTGACTGATATCAATCGATGGCCATACTCGTCGATCCGCCAATTTCCTGTCAAGAACCAGCTCCATATTTCCGGTGCCTTTAAACTCCTGAAAGATGACTTCGTCCATGCGACTACCGGTCTCAATTAAAGCCGTAGCGACAATTGTCAAAGAACCACCTTCTTCAAATCGCCTGGCACCACCAAAAAGTTTCTTGGGAATATCCAAGGCCCGCACATCCACTCCGCCGGACATCGTGCGACCTGTGTTTCCCACCACCTTATTAAATGCTCTTGCTGTACGAGTAATCGAATCCCACAGAAGAAACACTTGTTTCCCTGATTCGGCAAGTCGTTTAGCCCTCTCCACAATCAATTGCGCTGTGCGAACATGACTTTCAATATCACGATCCATTGAAGATGCAATCACTTCACCCCTGACACTTCGCCGCATCTCCGTCACTTCTTCTGGACGCTCATCAATTAACATCACCATGAGTTCCAGCTCCGGATGATTTTCCGAAACCGACTCCGCAATATGCTGCAACAAAACTGTTTTTCCGGTACGCGGAGGCGCTACAATCAAAGCGCGCTGCCCTTTCCCGATAGGGGTGAGTAAATCCATTACCCGCACCGTCAGCCGCTTCGGATCCGAACCCAGTTCAAGGCGAATATGTTCGAAAGGATGCATCGGTGTCAACTTGTCGAATTCCGGCAGTTGTGAGTAATCTTCCGGCTGCATCCCTTCTAGCGTAATAATCTTCTGAACACGTGGACCTTGCTTGGGTTTTGCACGCTGGATTCTGGCTTCAATTAGCGCACCCTCACGCAATCGATAGCGATTGATCATATTGGTCGGAACAAAAGGATCTTTATTGGTGCGCGAGTAATCATTCTCCCTATCTCGAATGAATCCATATCCACGCGGGTGCATCTCTAAAATACCGGTAATTATATTGTCCGTACCCTGATCATTGGATGAATCATGGCCGGCAGCCTGTGAATCACCCGATTGGTGATGGGAACCTTTGTTATGAGATGCCTTGTTGCGCGACCGATTACGAGGCGACTTATTGCGCGGCGCCTTCTTATTGGAAGAAGTCATACAACCTTCTCAGATGCTTGTTACAAATTACCCGTTTGAGTCAGACATGGCGAGCAATGATCCCATTTCCAGCACTGTACTACTCAAGTCAATTTGTTTGTCATTCATTGACACATGAGCAACACAAACAGAAACGACAAAACTCCTTCTCCCTGCCTGCCTCCCTTCTTGCGACCCCTGCCTGTACAGCGGCGGCGGCCCCACACGAACAAGCCAGACACCCAACATCTGGGATCCTCGACTTGTTACGCTAACTAAGTAAGTAACGGCACCTTATAGAATCGGGTCTCTGTAAATACAACTTGAACCAAGTCGTACCTCCTTCTCCCAACACTACTGCAACCAAGTGCCAGAACTTCCTTCGTATCTATGCCAAGCTGTCATCGAAAAGACGGTTTCCATCATGGTTGCTACTGTAAACAACGAATCGTCCATCGCGGCTATCAGTAACTCTCTCCACCAAAATAAACACCTGGCAATTTATTACTTGCTTTTGCGATTGAGCAGCGTGCTTTAACCACAGCACACCTGCCGATCATCCATTTTTCATAACCTGTTATATCGAAAAAATTCTACAAAACAGCGCTAGACTTTAACATGAGTCGTATACGCCGCCTCAGTACCATCAGAAAGCGGTTTCAACTGATAATCACCAAAAACATTCGGCGCCTCCTTTTGAAGGAGCTTCAATATCTGAACCGCAACTTTTCGAATTTCTGTTTCAGCATGTTCGTTCGCACGTAACTCTACAAAATGCCTTGCTGCACGTGCATTAGTCGTAACAAATATTTTTGTCTCGGTTGCGTTCGGTAACACACTTCGTGCAGCCTGCCGAGCCAATTTACGCCTCAATGTTCGATCTTCAATATCGGCATATTTCTCAGTTAACGCAGCAGAAAGTTTTCGATACGCGTCCTGAGACGTACGTATCGTATCAAGCCACAACTCATGAAGATCCGGATCTTCGGCAATACAATCTGGCTCTACAAAATCAGCACTCGACTCATCAACATATCGCTGACTTAATTGAGAATATCCAAATCCAGCACGGTGCCGAATCAGCTCGTGGGTAAAACTCCGACTGACTCCTGTAATTATAAAATTCCAAGCCGCATGTTCCAGAACACTACCGTGTCCAACTTCCAGAATATGCCCTATATAATCTTTATTCGTACGACGACGGCGTTTGGAACCAAAACTCATATAACACACACGCCCTGACACCTCAATGAGACGTTCCCCTCCCACTTCAGTATCCGTTTGCCATGCTACACCATGATCGTCGAGAAACGAATCCAGCGAAGCCTGATCCACCTGTTGTCTGCCGACCAAATATACCTTTGGGTCACGAACAACACGAACGTCTGCATCCATCGGTGCAAGTGCCACCGAACGAAGACTCCTTACCGTAACATAACGGTGTTCGAAGACAGCTAGAGGGAAAAAACTACTTGGCTAACAAGCCAAAGTCCCCTTCGCCTGACGAGAAAGCATGCGAGCTGAAGCTCGACTCATAACTACAATATTACCTTTTATTATCTTTAACCCTTTGCAGCCGCATAACGTTCTGCGACGGCCTGCCAATTGACAACATTCCAAAATGCGGCGATGTAATCAGGTCGCCTGTTCTGATAATTCAGATAGTAGGCATGTTCCCAAACATCGATTCCGAGAATAGGGGTGTTTCCGTGGGACAACGGATTATCCTGATTCGCCGTGGACTCTACCACAAGCTGCCCCTCTGAGGAAACACTCAACCACCCCCACCCACTACCAAATCGGGTAGCTGCAGCGGCAGCAAATTGCTCTTTAAATGCATCTAAACTACCAAAGGCTTCATCGATTGCTTCTTTGAGCTCTCCCTCTAGGGTGCTACTCCCTGGACCGATTACGGTCCAGAATAAACTGTGATTCGCATGACCGCCACCATTGTTGCGCACCGCCCCACGTACATCCTCAGGCACACTATCAAGGTCCCGCACCAGGTCTTCCACGCTTTTTACTGCTAGATCCGCATGCCCCTCAAGTGCCTTGTTGACATTCGTTATATATGCATTGTGATGCTTGGAATGATGAATCTCCATGGTGCGCGCATCTATATGCGGTTCCAGTGCATCATATGCATATGATAAATCGGGCAGCGTGTACGCCATTACGAAGTCCTTCCTGGTCTTTTATGAAAAATCGAGTGTCTCGGCTACTGAGTAAATGCGGGAACTGCCTAAGCAAACGAGTATCGGAGAGGGATACTCTCATTTCTTTAATGAATGCTTATACCACGCTATTTTATAATTGCAACCTGAATTACGGGCCTAGAGACTGCCTACAGGCAAACGCTCTTTCAAAAGTATCGGCCGGAATAGCATGGTAAGCAGCGAACTGCCTAACCAAACAGTGTCTGGAAGTACCTTTACTTCCATCAAAATTAATTTTCCCCTAAAAAACGGTTTGTGTCACGGAAATAATCTATTAAATCTAAATAAGGCGTCCATCTCATCCAGAAAACAAACAGACCATGGACAAGCGATGATTGGCCATGCCAGCTCTGATTTGCAAAGTGTTTTCTGGACGTTTGCGGTTTACCTGACAAAAACTTCAACACCCCTGCCAGCAGGCGTTTGGTGAGGTCGTAACATTCGTGCTAACAACATGGAAGCGATCCCTTTCATTATTCCATTTCGCACGGCGGCTGAAGCCTTTATTACCGCTGGCCTATCATTTAATCAGAATCACGCGTAGGTCCATCACATTCGTATGTGTTGGACCTGTTTTCACCAGCGCATCGAACGGTTCAAAAAAGTGATAGGAATCGTTCCTTTGCAAGAAATCATCTGGACGCATTAAACGATGCTTGGCAACCCGGACAAGTGATTCGTCAGCAATGGCTCCTGCGGCATCTGTCGGACCGTCTTCGCCATCGGTTCCACCACTAAGGATCACCATACCTCGCATGCCATCAAGCCACAAATTTTGCACTGCTCCCAGAACCAGTTCCTGGTTTCGCCCTCCCAAGCCACGGTCCCCTTCAGCAACTAAACTGACAACCGGTTCACCTCCGCTAAGGATGCAGACCGGAGGACTGAAAGGAAGCCCCGTATCGCGAACACCGCGCGCTATACCGGACAAAAGTGCTCCGACTTCTACGGCCTGACCTTCGAGAAAACTCGATAAGTTAAGAACCCGATATCCTCTTTCCTCCGCTGCCTCATGTGCGACAGCAGTCGCAACCATGTTATTGCCAATAACATGGTTAAACACGTTCTCGGGAAATCCTGGTCGAAACGAATTTTCCTCAGACGCCTTATGACTTATAAACTCCAAAAGTGATGCACTTACTTCTTCCGGTCCGGCTGAAAATTTATCAAGAACATCTTTTGCATCCTGAAAGTTCCCCTTATCTTCAGCAGTCAGTCCGGAAGCGATGATATCCAGTGGATCCCCAATCACATCCGATATGATGAGACTGACAAGTAAGCCCGCTTTAGAGGCAATTGCCAGCTGGCCTCCCTTGACAAGGCTCAGACGCTTTCGCACCGTATTCAATTCATTGATATTGGCACCCGATGCACTTAAAAACCGTGTTACCCCCTGCTTTTCGGACAAGGTAATTGCCTCCACAGGACAGGGAAGCAGTGCTGATCCGCCACCTGATATCAGACAAATTACCAGATCTTCCTGGCAGCATTGACTGACAATCCGCAGTATTTTTTTTGCACCATAAACCCCATCTTCAGTTGGTTCGTTAACCGAAGCCGGACGGGCAGCATGAAGATGAATTTTTTTCAAAGGTCGCATGCAATCCGCAGGAACATTAATCCAGCCATGAACCTTTTTTTCCTCCAGCAGATCATCTCCAAGTGCAGTTTCCAGGGATTCTGCCATGGCAGCGCTGGCTTTTCCTGCTCCGACAACAGCAATTGTCCTGATCTGTGAAAGGTCAATCTTCTGATGATCAATCGTCATCACCTGACCTTCACATCGAACCGAAGATCGTATGAGTTGCTGAGGTTTTACTGCTTCGACACCCGCCGTCCATATTGCAATTGCATCATCACGCATTGTTGTGTTCGACATAGACGAACGCTCCTGTTCTGACTAATCTCTATCGATGACCCCATCCATGATTGGACCATTGTAACGACCTTTTCCATCTGGATGTGGTATCAGGCTCCATTCCCGTACGAACAGCCGGGGCTGGTTTAATCTAGATCCTGCTTTTGATATCCACCCGTGCTCCCAACAACCCTCACTCTTCGCAGAAGGAATACCCCAATGCCCGATGCTGAAAAGGCTCCTGATTTTACACGTTCCGAAGGACTGATTGCGACCATTGCCCAGGATGATCATTC
>Ga0310344_10001552_pt1 | contig 17575 bp, 13 predicted proteins | sample HC15DNA20200_MG_FD_203801 | JGI IMG/M metagenome (GOLD analysis project Ga0310344, IMG submission 203801) | Marine microbial communities from station ALOHA, North Pacific Subtropical Gyre - HC15-DNA-20-200_MG | ecosystem: Environmental > Aquatic > Marine > Oceanic | place: Pacific Ocean: North... | reverse complement strand
GTATGTTAGTAGTAGTTCTATTGAGTTCTGTTTTATATGCTTTTGCTTTTTCTAATGTGTACGAAGAAAAACATACTGCCGTCAGAGCGTCGGAATGGCTGCAAAATGAGGCGCCTCCTGGCGCATTTGTCCTGAAAGAGCATTGGGAAGAATCAATTCCAGGTTTGGGGAAGTATAGGATTTACGAATTGCCAATGTATGACCCTGATAATCGTTCAAAAGAGGAATTATTAGCAACCAGACTCGCTGAAGCTGACTATTTCATACTGTTTAGTAATCGTCTGTATGGGACTATTCCTAGGATAAGTGAGCGGTATCCCGCATCTTCCAAACTCTATAAAGGGCTATTTTCAGGACACTTGGGCTATGAACTAGTTAATTATGAATCGGAGTATCCCAACCTCTGGGGCATTTCATTGGTAGATGATACTTTTACTCGTCCTGGCCTTCCGGAGCCAGCAGGATTAATGCCCATAAAGTCTGGGAGAGCTATTAATTTGGGTTATGCAGATGAAAGTTTTTCAGTATATGACCATCCGAAAGTACTCATTTTTGAAAATATTGAGAAATATGAAACAGCAGAGCTGCTCCGAGTTTTTAGTACATCTCAAGAAGTTTTAGGGAAACAAGATGCATTTAATGAAATAGGGGATCCTTTGATGTTCTCCAGCGAGGAGTTTGAATTTTATAGACAAGGCGGCACGTGGACCGAAATTATAGATGAAAGCAACTGGGCTTCGAATGTGCCGATTTTGGCTTGGTTGCTTCTAATTTACATAATTAGTTTACTGTCTGCCCCTTTGGGATTTTTAGTGTTTAAAAGTTTGCCTGATAAAGGCTACATGTTTTCTAAAGTTCTTGGTCTTCTGTTGGTTGGCCTAGCTGTATGGCTAATAACGAGTTTGAATTTGATGGTTTTTTCGAAATTCGCAATAGTCGTGACACTAGTGGGGCTGGGAGTTGTATCAGGTATAACGTTTTTGAGGTATCGATATGATATTTGTGATTTCATTCGTTCCCATTGGCGAGTGATTCTGACTGGAGAGGTACTTTTCATTCTGTCATTCTTGATTTTTGTCATCATTAGGATGGTAAACCCCGATCTGTGGCATCCCTATCGGGGAGGAGAGAAACCGATGGAATTGGCCTATTTGAATGCCGTCATTCGTTCGTCATACATGCCACCTTTTGATCCATGGTTTGCTGGTGGATATCTTAACTATTATTATTGGGGCTATTTTATAACAGCGATCTTTATAAAATTGACTTCACTTCCGACGGCTATAGGCTTTAATTTGGCCGTGCCTATGTTTTTCGCTTTAACTACCGGGTTGTCATTTTCTCTTGTTTATAACTTAGCTGAAAGTAGTGAACAGACGGGAAGATTTCAAAAAAGTACACCGGTAGTGAATGGACCTAATTTTTTCGGACGCTTTAAATCTTCAACTATTTGGGCGGGGTTATTGGGTGTTTTCTTTGTCGCCATAATGGGGAATTTCGATGGCGTTAAACAAATGCTTGGTGGGTTTAAGAGATTGCTTTTCCAAGATCTGCCATTTGGCGAATTTGATTTTTGGAGAAGTAGCCGGATGATGCCCCCTGATCCTCCAGGATATGAGATAACGGAATTCCCGTTCTTTACGTTTCTATTTGCAGATTTGCATGCTCACATGATGGCTATACCCTTCACCTTATTGGTTATAGGGATGGGCCTATGCTGTGTGTTGTATGCTCGTAAATCAACTTCCATGAAATTCTTGGACAAGAATATTCTTCTAACGCTTTTCGCCTTGGGTGCGTGTGTAGGTTCGCTCCGTCTATTAAATGCCTGGGATTTCCCCACATATTTTATTGTTGCATCAGGCAGTATATTAATAGCTGAGTATTACCTGTTTGGTGGTATGTCCATAGTCATGCTAGCTAGAGCTTTTAGCAAGATTGTTGTTATGGCTGTGGTCGGTTACGTTGTATTCTTACCATTTCATATGACTAATGAAGTTTTCTTCAATTCTTTGGAAATGACGACAAATACTACGAAGATTAGTCAATTTCTCTCAATAATGGGTTTGTTTGTATTCGTAGTCGGCTCTTTTCTTCTTTTTGACGTAAGGCATAAATTAATACGTATATTATTCTTTGCTGGCTGGGTTTATAGTGGTACGGGTCAATCGTACGGGAGTGATAAATTGTCGGCGTTCAAAAGCTCTGGTTTGAATTTCATTTTGGGATTATTCCTTGTTGCACTTTTGATATTTTGTGCTGTATTCGCAAATACATTCCTAGAACTGGGGTACACGACCTTGTCTGTTCTGGTATTGCTTGGATTGGGAGCCTGGTCAATGACCCGGTGGATGAGATCGAATAAACGTGATGCGCCAAGTGTAAGTTTTTCGTTATTGCTGGTAATTATTGCATTTTCGCTTGTAGTGGGCCTCGAATTCTTTAGAATGGAAGGGGACATAGAGCGAATGAACAGCGTATTCAAGTTTTATTTGCAAATTTGGATCCTCTTAGGGATTGCGTCAGCTTACCTCGTATGGAGGCTAGGGTTTTCTGAGGAATCCATGAGATTCGATGGTAATATATTTACAAAATCAGTACTCCTACTTTTTGTATTATTGATGATTGGCGGGTCTATTTATCCTATATTTGGAACGCATGATAGACTTCGAGACAGATTTGATGTGGACTCTATTCCAATGACTTTGGATGGAACCGATTATGTTCGAGGTACCACGTATTTCGATCCTCTAGGGGATATCGATATTGAGATTGATTTCGAAGGGATACGATGGTTAAGAGAGAATGTAGATGGGACTCCTGTTATTCTAGAAGCCGTCACTCCTACGTACCGCTGGGGCAGCCGTGTCTCCATAAATACCGGGTTGCCAACAGTTGTGGGATGGCAGTGGCATCAGGAGCAGCAGAGGTGGGGATATAGACATAAAGTTACGCAGCGGATTATGGATGTGAAGAATATTTATGAAACTGTGGATATAGAGGAGGCAAAATCCCTATTAAGGCAGTATAAGGTAGGTTTAGTTTATGTAGGGCGTGTTGAGAAGCTATATTTTTCAGAAGAAGGTCTGGAAAAGTTTGATAATCAACTATCTGGTGTTTTGACAAAAATTTTCCAAAATGAAGATGTTGAAATATACGAAGTTAAAGAGCAGTTTTGATAATGGTATACAGTTAATGGATAAGTTAAAGCCTTTGGAAGGTTATGTGACATGAACAGACCTAATTGGTACAGAGATCATCCAGATGCCTGCACATGTGTAGCTTGTGATTTAGAGCGCAAGACTGCTTCTAAAATAAGAGACTCGGGGAAAATCGGTCGTAATGCGCCATGTCCATGTGAAAGTGGAAAGAAATATAAAAAATGTCATGGTCGATGAATGGATCAATATGATTTAAGAGCATCGTTATAATCGCAATGTTCGCAGCAGTACGGTTAGAATTTTTGTTAGTACGATATTGACAATTTAAATTGTAACGGTGGACGATAAATGGCCTAGGAGCAGAGAACTCTTTTTATGAATTGGGTAATTATCGGGACCTTAAGTGCTTTTACATTCGCCGTTGTAAATATATTCGATAAGATCCTCCTTGTCAGGTATATAAAGGATGTTCGCACATTTACTGTAATGGTTGGTGTAATACAAGTTCCTATGGGGCTAGCAGTCTTGCCATTCTACCCTATGGAATCCCATTCGCTTCAGGCGTACCTAGCTGCCTATTTCTCCGGGTTCTTGTGGGGAGGTTCTCTGTGCGCCATGTTCTTGGCGTTACAAAAAGTAGACGTTTCAGTAGTTATACCAGTAGTTTCAACATCCCCTGTTTTTGTAGCTTTACTTGCAGTAGGGCTTCTTGGCGAGGAATTGACTATATATCATTGGGGCGCCATATTAATTACTGTGTCGGGTGCTGTGTTAATCTCGTCCAAACCGTCACGAACTTCTTCGATAACTAGTTTAAAAAAGACCTTCATATTATTATTGTTGGGCACTTTCTGTATGGCAGTCGCTCAAGTGCTCACCAAAGTGGCTGCAGATGATATGAGTGTGTGGAATCTCTTCACTCTTAGAAATCAGGGACTAGCTTCGGCTTGTGTGGTACTCATGTTTCGTCCTTACATGATTGGAGAGACGATTAGGGTTCTATCACAAAAAGAAACAGCATTCGTATTTTTCATGGCAGAAGGAGTGTTGGTGTTTTTCTCACTTTTGTTGACTCTTTGGGCAATTTCTCTTGCTCAAGTCTCACTTGTGGTTACTGTAATGTCAACCCGTCCGTTGTTCGTTTTTTTCATGAGTATGGTCATAAGTCTTCCGTTCTTGCACATTTTGGATGAGTCGCTTGAATGGAAAACTATTTCGACTAAGGTAATTTCTACCGCAATGATTGTTGTAGGAATTGTCTCGATATCGCTTTTGTAGTTTCAAGTTTAACCTGGGTCAATGGTTCATAATTGACTCTTGGGATTAATATTATTCATGCTTCATGTGAAAAGTTTGAGATGAATTAGTCTGAGAGGTGCTAGTTTTATGAGACTTGGATTATTAGGTACTTCAGGAGCTTATCCCATAGGGGGTGATGCTAGCTCTGGTTACTTGGTTAAATCTGGTTCCAGCTCTATTCTAATCGACTGCGGGAGTGGAGTGCTGTCAAATTTGATGCGTTATTCAAATATTGCCAGTTTGCAAGCGGTGTTCATTAGTCATATGCATCCGGATCATTTTATTGATTTGATAGCACTTAACTACGCGGTAAGATATGGCGAAGGATCCGGAGAAATGGATGTGTATCTTCCAAAAGGAGGACGAAAAAAGTTTATTTCGTTGCTAGATGTTATATCAGATGGAAAAGTTGTTAATCTTTCTTTAAATCTACGTGAATATGTTCCAGAGAAGATGATCTCCCTTGAACCATTTGATGTTTTACCTTTCGAGGTAGAACATGCAGTTCCGTCATTTGGGATGCTGATTTCTTCTGGAGAAAAAAATATTGTGTATACTTCAGATACCTCTCCATGTGAAAGCTTGGCATATTGGTCTCGAAAAAGTGATCTATTGCTCTCTGAAAATACCTTGGGAGGGGGTGCCCCTGTACAAAACCCTGTAACGCATATGTCATCCTATGACGCGGGTCGGTTAGCTGAAGAGGCAGAAGTGTCAACATTAGTCCTCACACACTACTGGCCATCTGCCGACAGAATCGCCTGTAGCAGAGAGGCCTCCGAATATTTCGGAGGCAGGATTTTGCAAGGAGTTACCGGCAAATTTATAGACTTGAATTATCCGGAGACTTATATGACTTTGCACAGTTGATGTGGTTAAATCTGTCTCTTACAACATAATATTGCACATTAAATGCATATAATGGAGGTCACGACTTATATCCCAGGGGAGTAGCCTCCGCTCACGTTTATGGCTTGACCAGTTATGTTGCGTGAATAATCGGAACTTAGAAAACACGAAAGATAACCTATGTCTTCGGGGGTTTGTTCTCTACCCAACGGAATTAACATTGCTACCTTTTCATCAAAAAGCTCCCGATTAGATTTTTCGGTGAGACTATCCGTTGATTGTGAAACAGAAGCTGACATGCTGACACCTGTAAAAATTTCTCTATCAGTTATACGATTCCACATAGGGGTCCATAAGAGACCAGGGCATATGGCGTTGACATTAATGTTATGTTGCGCCAATTCCAAGGCTTGTCCTTGTGTTATGCTGATGACTCCTGTTTTTGAAACGTTATAAGGCATATTGCGATAGCCGCCTCTCCGTCCCGCGATCGACGCAATATTTACGATTTTGCCGTACTTACGAGTCATCATATGAGGGATTATCGACTCCGATACCTTTACGATTCCTTTGACATTTATCTCATATATGTAGTTCCAATCCTCTTCGTTGGGGGAACTTCTTTGCTCCCAACCGTTTGCTCCAATGACTCCAGCATTGTTTATTAATATGTCTATGTGTCCGAATTGAGCTAGCGTTGCCTCAACCATAGCGTCGACTGAGTTTTGAGAAGTAACGTCCAAATGTAAAGACATAGATTCAACGCCTAATGCGCTGATTTCTAAGGATACTTGTTCAGCATTGTCTTCGATAATGTCGGTCACGGCGACGTCGGCCCCGTTTTGGGCTAAGGCTATGCTGATAGCTCTGCCTATTCCTCTACCCCCGCCAGTCACTACTGCCTTTTTGCCTGAAACATCCATATTCCTAGCTTCCTTTCTGCTGAATACGCGTCGCACTATTTTTACCCGAGTGGGTATACAAAAGCATTTCTTTCTTTACTGATATCCTCCGGGTTCTGCAAGATTACTTACAAATGGTTATCTACTACTCAGATGTAGAGGTTCCTTGGATTGTCCTTATAGTACTTGATGTTACAAATATTTAACACTTGGGCAACAAGTTGGTAACAATCATATTTGTAACATAGGATCGTGTAATCAATATGGACGTTGAAAATATTACTATGTGTTGATTTGAACGCCTTTAAAATGACTGGAGGTGAAGAAATATGGTGAATGCTGGGGATACCGCGTGGGTGATGATGTCCACGGCACTGGTTTTACTGATGGTGCCTGGGCTAGCTCTTTTTTATGGTGGCATGGTACGTAGGAAGAACCTCATTGCCACTGTAATGCAGAGTTTTATAATAATGGGAATTGTTGGAGTACAATGGGTATTGTGGGGTTACACGTTGGCTTTTGGTCCCGACATCGGGAATGTAATAGGTGGATTGGATTATCTGGGTCTCAATGGAGTTGGAATGGATGCAGGTCCATATGCCGATAATATACCCCATCTGTCATTCATGATGTTTCAAGGGATGTTTGCGATTATAACCCCAGCTTTAATAACTGGAGCATTTGCTGAGCGCATAAAATTTAGTGCCTTGATAGTGTTTGTACTTTTGTGGAGTACTTTAGTTTATGCACCGGTTGCTCATTGGGTTTGGGGAGGTGGATGGATTGGTGATATGAGTTTCATAGGTTTGGAAGGTGGAGCTTTAGACTTTGCTGGTGGGAACGTTGTACATATAACCTCTGGAGTTGGAGCCCTAGCTGCTGCACTAGTCTTCGGAAAACGCATAGGATTCGGAAGCGAACCTATGCAGCCCAACAATTTGGTATTAGTGGTGCTGGGGGCGAGCTTACTTTGGTTCGGGTGGTTTGGATTTAATGCTGGGAGCGCTTTGGCAGCTGATGGTCTTGCCGCTTCAGCTTTTGTAGTTACGAACACAGCAGCGGCTGCCGGTGCGCTGTCTTGGATGGCTATATCATGGATAGTAGATAAAAAACCAAGTGTTCTCGGAGCAGCTTCTGGTGCGATAGCTGGCCTAGTTGCTATAACGCCGGCAGCGGGGTTTGTAGAGGCTATGCCGGCGATTTTGATAGGGGTTGGAGCCGGGGTGTTTTCATATGCAGCTGTACAGTTAAGGCATCGATGGAATCTGGATGATTCTCTAGATGTTTGGGCCGTGCATGGGATATCCGGTACTTGGGGTGGTATAGCCGTAGGATTGTTTGCGACTGCAGCGCTTGGTGGGGTGGAGGGACTTTGGCAAGGTAATGGCGGACAGCTGGTAAACCAAATTGTAGCTATTTTAGGAACTTGGATATGGGCCTTCGCTATAACCTATGTCATACTAAAGGTATTGGATGCAGTAATGGGCATTAGAGTAACCGAGGAGGAAGAGGAAGTTGGATTAGATGTTTCCCAACATGGTGAGGCTGCCTATATACCGTAAGTAGGCATTACCTAAGGAAGAATTAAGGGTCCTGCATAGTGTATACATGCGGGACCCTTAATTTTGATGTATTTGTCAGGTGGAGGTTTCTGAAACTATCGTACCATTTCCTGACGTAAGTCAACGATATGCTCAGCAAATATGGAGAGCATTGACCAAGAGGCCTCGTGATTTTCCGTGGCCTTTACGTCATCATAATACGTGTCAAGAAGTACGTACTGGCAACCTAAATCCTCAAGCTTTTTCAAATCTTCATGTATCTGACCAAGAGATCCTTCCCCGGCTATTCTTTGGTCTTCTTGCATAGGATACTCAGTTATTCTGAGTCTAATACGAGGACATATGGCTGGCATATTTCTTTCGTTTTGATTCGCTATTGAAGTTAATTTTGGGATTGCTTGCTCTGAGAGCCACGTGGTATTTATCCTGATTGGGTGGTAAGCATCACCATGTAGGACAGCCCGTTCCATAGCTGCATGGCTTTGTCCTCCTACCCATATTGGAGGGTGTGGAGACTGTATTGGCTTGGGTGCGGTCCGGACATCTTGGAATTTAATGTACGTTCCATCGTACGATAATACATCTTCTGTCCAGAAACGCTTCATGATAGTCAGATATTCATTTGTCACTGCTCCGCGTTCTTTGAATGGACTTCCCAGAACTTTAAACTCTTCTGTAGACCACCCGACTCCGATTCCTAAAATTAGCCGTCCACCGGATAATTGATCAAGATTAGCGGCAGCTTTTGCGGTTTCCAGTGGATTTCTATAAGGCACAATTAACACTGTGGTACCTATACGCATAGTAGTGGTGATTCCTGCTATCCAGCCCAGAGTAGTAAAGGGTTCGTAGAATGGGGCGGGATACCTACTATTAACGTCAGGGGTTATTGCGATGTGATCAGATACCATAACCAAATGATAACCTAGGGCCTCGCTGATTTTGATCCAACTCTCTAGTGCTTGAGGGTTAACACCTGGGCCAAAATTTAATAAATTTACACCTATCTTCAAGAAGATATCTCCTTGCTTTAAAAATCCAGAATCTTCAGACCGGGGGGTACCTTTTAGTCGTTTTTCGGATTGAATCTGCCGAAGTTGCCTTGGTAGTACAGCAGAGGTTGATTATCTGCTACTTTGATTTCTTCTACTTCCCCTATAAAAATGGTGTGATCTCCGGCAGTATGTTGATCAATTACTCGACAATCCATCTGTGCAATTGCCCCTTCAATAAAAGCCGCTCCCCTACTGGTGAATAAGTATTGGATTTCGAAATCAGGGTCTCTGTGTTCTGCGGACTTAGCAAAGTGTAATACTATATCTTCTTGGATATCAGACATGATATTAATTGCGAAGCGTCCCGAAGATTCAATCAGTGGGTGAGAGTTTCGGTTGTGGCCAACACATACCAATACTAGCATTGGGTCTAGAGAGACTGAACTGATATCACTTGCTGCCATTCCGTGAACAGTACCTCCAGGTTCTATGGATGTAATTACTGATACGCTAGACGCATATTTCCCCCAAGCATTTTTGAAATCTTGCTCATTAGGCATTGGTACACCTCACGGTCATATTGTAGATTCTACTAAGATTCAATTCTACTGTTGTCCATTTTACGTTGGGTTTTAGCATGTTCAATGCAGATTATATGGGGCTTACTTCGACATGGGAAGTCCCATATAAGCCATTCATGAAATGATTGGCTTATATGAGATGGCTTCTTAAGTCCTTGGATGAGAGTATGTATAGTACTTGTCATCTTTGGCATCTAGGGTGTTACAATTGCCTGCGGCGAGATGAAGGTTCTTGACTCGGTTTAATTGCTGCCTGAGTGAGGAGTGCGTAGTTATTAACATATGCTTATAATTTGGCGCATAGTTCTGATGGCTTTAAGTCATAGATGGCGAATGGTGGGTGCATATGCCTCTATGATTGGTGCTAGTGTGGCATATCTGTTTTTGCCGAAGTTTTTTGGCGATGCTGTGGATGAAGTAAAATTAATGCTTGACGAAGGGTCGATTGACAGCTCGGTATTGATATACCTGATGGGGATAATACTCTTCATAAGTCTGATCAGAGGATTACTGTCGTTTTTTCAAACATATCTTGGGGAAGCTGTTTCTCAATTCGTCTCTTACGATATCCGGAATAATTTCTATAATCATATACAACATCTGAGCTTCGGATTTCATGATCGATTTCACACAGGCAATTTAATGTCGCGTGCTATTACTGATGTAGAGAATATTCGGATGTTTGTCAACATGGGAATAGTTAGAACGCCTTACTTTTTATCTCTATTTGTAGTAGTCGCGATAATACTTGTAAAGATGGACTGGCAGCTAGGTCTAGTTAGCATAAGTTTTATGCCTTTGGTGGCCGTAAATTCAGGTTTTGCGAGAATAAAACTGAGGAGAGCCTGGTTACATATTCAAGATATGATGGCCGATTTGAACACCGTCTTGCAGGAAAACTTGACTGGGCAGAGAGTTGTAAAGGCTTTTGCCTCTGAGGATTTTGAAAATGGGAAATACAATGATAAAAGTGAGGAGGTTTCTGATGCTTTCATCAGCGCAGAAAAGCTTAGGATTTCTAACTCTACTTTTACCTTGTTCTCGTTTCAGCTTGCTTTATCCTTCATACTGCTACTAGGTGGATATAGAGTGATAGAAGGGTACATGACTATTGGGGAACTCGCTGCCTTTGTTTTTTACATGCAGATTTTGGCTTTGCCTGTCCGAATGTCTGGCATGATCGTGAATTCCTATGCAAGAGCTGCTTCTGCGGGACAAAGGTTGTTTGATATTTTAGATCTTGAGTCCGATGTTACTGAATTTCCATCAGCCAAAAAGATGCCCCGAGTGGTAGGGCAAGTTAAGTTTGAAAACGTGAATTTTAGTTACGATGATGGCAAGCCTGTTCTCAAAAACATTAGTTTTGAGGCAGAGCCAGGTAAAATCATTGCGTTGTTAGGAGCACCAGGGAGTGGGAAAAGTACACTCGTGAATTTGCTTCCAAGATTTTATGAGCGAGATTCAGGTAGCATTACGATTGATGGTATAGACGTGAGAGATGTTACTCTGGCTTCACTCAGACACAATATTGGCATAGTGCAACAAGATGTTTTCTTGTTTGCTGCTGGTCTCAGAGAGAATATTGCATACGGTGATGAAAGAGCGAGTGACGAGGCGATCGAGCAAGCTACCAGGGTCGCTCAACTTCATAATTTCATTGAGGGTTTAGAGAACTCCTATGATACCGATGTGGGAGAAAGAGGTGTCAATTTGTCCGGCGGACAACGCCAAAGAATGTCTATCGCTCGGGCAGTTTTACTTGACCCTCCGATACTGATTTTAGATGATTCTACTTCGAGTGTGGATGCCAATACGGAGGAGCTCATACGTGAGGCCATGGAGGAAGTAATGAAGGGTAGAACTACTTTTATTATTGCGCATAGATTAAGTACAGTTCACAGAGCTGATGAGATATTGGTGATGGAAAAAGGAGAGATAATAGAGAGAGGTACGCATCAAGAACTTTTGTCGGCAGATGGTAAGTATCGTGAAATTTATGAGTTACAATTGAGGCCTCAGGAAGAAGTGATGAGGGATATTGATGTTTCAGGGAATGCATCTCTAATTGAGAATAAAACTCGTGATAACAAAGATTCAGCAGAGGTTGTGAAACAATGAGAGGTGGGGCGTTTCATGGGGCATCAAGGGGTCAGGCAGATGAAGAGACATTTGGCAAAGTCTACGATAGGAAAGTAATCCTTAGACTTCTGCCTTATGTGATTCCGTATAAGCGTACCGCCTTATTTGCGTTTATTGCAATGTTGTTTTACACAGGTTCTCAAGTGGCTATACCGTTTATTATTAAGCTTGGGATAGATAGTTACATAGGCGAGGGAGATTTTCATGGATTGATCGTGGTATTCATTGTGTTCCTGTCGGTTGCTTTTGGAAATTGGCTCTTCAATTGGTTGCAACAGTTATTTATGGCTCGTGTTGGTTTGGGAGTTTTATATGACTTGCGCCGGGCAATGTTTGGTCATCTTCAAAAATTATCCTTGTCTTACTACGATAGGACTGAAGTTGGGCGTATTATGTCCCGAGTGCAAGGGGATGTGTGGCAATTACAGGAATTAATGACTGTAGTGATTATGACTGCCGCAGACTTGTTGAGTTTAGGCGGCATCATAATTATGTTGCTAATTTTAAATTTAAAACTAGGTCTCATAACTATGGTGGTGTTACCAATACTTGTCATTATTATGTCTATATGGCAGCCCTATGCAGTGAAGGCTTTTCTGAGAGTTAGAACAGCGATATCTATAGTGAATGGGGCACTAAATGAGAATATGGCAGGGGTAAGAGTTGTTCAGGCTTTGAATAGACAACCTAGAAATTTAGAGATATTTGATACTAAAAATTCGGAACATTTAAATGGAAACCTTCAAGCGGGTAAACTGGCCGCGGGTCTTATCCCTGCGGTGGATGTATTGACAGCTGTGGCCATAGTTTTGGCGATATTTTTTGGATCAAATATGGTCGTGGGGAATGAGATTGAGGTCGGTGTTCTGGTTGCCTTTATCATGTACATTCAACGCTTTTTTGACCCCATAAGAAACCTCACTATGCAGTATACACAGCTGCAGCGTTCAATGGCATCGGGGACTAGAATTTTTGAACTTCTGGATGTCGAACCTGATTTGGTGGATGTTCGCAATGCGAGTGAGCTTCCAAAAATAAAGGGCAATGTAGAACTTCGCAATTTGAGTTTTAATTATTCGACTAACAGTAATTTTACCAGGCTGGACTCTGTATATCTAAGCGTGGATGGATCGTCAGAAAATGGTGCATCATTGAATGAGAACGCGCCTGTTCAACAGGCCGACGTATTGCGGAATATGAATCTGCACATTAAAGCTGGTGAAACAGTAGCTGTAGTAGGCCCTACCGGTGCTGGTAAAACGACCTTAGTATCGTTAATTTCTAGGTTTTACGAAGTGCCTAGAGATAAGGGGGCTATTCTGGTCGATGGTGTCGATATTAGAGATGTAACAAGAGATTCCCTGGCAGGACAGATGAGCATGGTTTTGCAAGAGCCTTTTTTGTTCTCAGGTACAGTTAATGAGAATATTAAATACAACAATGTTAATGCGGCCGCTAGTCAGATTGTTGAAGCTTCTAAGGCTGTAGGTGCCCACGATTTTATCATGTCCCTTGACGATGGATACAATACTTTTCTCGCAGAGAGAGGAGTCAATTTAAGTCTAGGACAGCGCCAATTATTGAGCTTTGCGCGTGCTATAGTTGCTGATCCTAGGATATTGATTCTCGATGAGGCAACCGCGAATATAGATAGCTATACAGAATTATTGATCCAAAAGGCCCTGCAAAAACTACTGAAGGGCAGAACGGCTATTGTAATTGCTCATAGACTTTCTACGATACGTGGCGCCGATAAAATAGTTGTGCTGCAGGAGGGCGAGATTGTTGAAGTTGGTGATCACAATTCCTTGATGTTTGACGACGGTCTTTACGCCCATTTGTACAAGATGAACTACGCCTCAATCGAATCGCCTAGCTAGAAATTCTTTTACAAGTCAGGTGGGTCAGCAGAGTTGAAAAAATTTCCCTGTAAAGAGTCGGCCTTTAGTGGAGAGTTGAATTTCTTTCCAAAGTGTTCATATGCTCGTCGAGTAGCAAGTCTTCCACGTGGCGTTTTGTCTATGAAGCCAAGTTGTAAGAGGAAAGGTTCGTACACGTCCTCTATAGTATCGGCTTCTTCGCTTATAGAGGCTGCTATTGTGTCAAGGCCTACGGGTCCTCCGTCGAATTTATCAATTATGGTAAGGAGGACTCTACGGTCAATGTTATCAAGCCCAAGTTTGTCAACTTCCAATTGTTCCAGAGCATTCTCTGCAACGTTATCAGTAATAATGCCATCTGCTATTACTTGGGCATAGTCGCGTACTCTGCGCAAGAGCCTGTTGGCTATTCTTGGTGTTCCTCTGGCTCTTTTCGCGATTGAGTTTACACCGTGTTGTTCCGCTTCAATTTCCAGAATTCTGGCTGACCTCTGGACGATCGTTGTCATGGCACTGTCATCGTAGAAATCCAGTCTGTGAATATTGCCGAAGCGATCCCGAAGTGGTGCGCTGACCATTCCGTAGCGAGTAGTCGCTCCGATCAGTGTAAAAGGTTTGATGCTTAAATTCATGCTTCTAGCTTTCAAGCCTTTATCGATTACCCACGAGACGAAAAAATCTTCCAAGGCGGGATAGAGAATCTCCTCGACCGTTCTATTCAGCCTATGTATTTCGTCTATGAACAGAATATCATCTTGCTGAAGTTGGGTTAATAGAGCGACCATGTCACCTGGACGTTCTATTGCTGGACCTGAGGTGACTTTTATACGGACGCCCATTTCCGTTGCGACTATATTGGCTAGTGTCGTTTTCCCAAGCCCGGGAGGGCCGTATAATAGTAAATGGTCGAGTGGCTCTCCTCTTTGTTGTGCAGCCTTTATGCTTATTTCAAGGAGGCTTTTAACATGATTTTGGCCGACGTAATCTTTCAGTCGTCGGGGACGTAGGCTTGTATCTAGATTCTGATCATCTTCGTGACGGGATCCTGATACAATGCGTTCGTTACTAGTATTGGTCATTGGATTCTGCTTTTTCTTGTCTAATTAGAACTTCTGTTCATTTTAGATGGGTTGCTAAATTAGAGTCAAGCTCGCTTGACCCAAAATGCTACGAAATTTTATTGCTCTTTTGAAGCTTTCACGATTAATTAAACTGTTTTTACTACAGGACAGGATAAAATGGAGTTTGTTTGGTGCTTAGGCTAATTGGAAAAAGCGTCTTCAAGAATGATTAATTGACGGAACTACCTGATACGATAGCTATTCTCTAGGTTTGGAGTATGATGTTTATATATCGCATTGATGATGATACATATCTGAAATTGTTAGGGGAAGAGAATACTAGCGAGTTGTATGCTCTTATAGAAGGCAATCGAACTTATCTCGCCAGGTGGCTTCCCTGGGTAGATAAAATGACTGACTATCAAGACGTCAGCAGATATATATTAGGGACATTACAACAATTTTCTGATAATAATGGATTTTTTGCAGGTATTTGGCATAAACGTATGCTAGTTGGTGTGGTAGGATTTCATTTCTTTGACTGGCGAAACAGCCGGACTGCTCTAGGGTATTGGTTGGATGAAAAGCACCAGGGCATTGGTCTCATGAGGAAGGCCTGTATTGCGTTAGTTGATTATGCCGTTAAAGAATTGAGTATCAATCGCATAGAGATACGCTGTGCCAGTTTTAATACTAAAAGCATGTCTCTTGCTGAGGGTCTTGGGTTTACCCATGAGGGCGTTCTAAGAAAAGTGGAAAAATTAGGTGAAAATTGGGTGGATCATGTTGTGTATTCAGTACTATCTGAAGAGTGGCACATCGAAATTGACAAGCCTACGTAGAGGCACTAAACTCGCCCCTGAAGTCGATTTTTGCGTGATGATTTGCTTCCTCTAGGAGGTTGCATCTTTTATGCAGAAGGCAATATACCTTTAGTTAAGTAGGAGCGCAATGAGTAGCTTTTTTCTCAGTGAAGATGAACTTCTTGTTAAGAATACTGTTCGTGACTACGCGCGGGAGCAGATTGCGCCAAGAGCAGCTCAATATGATGCCGCAGAAGAGTTTCCTTGGGAAAACTTTAGAGGATTGGCTGACTTAGGTCTATTGGGGCTAACGATTGATGAACAGTATGGAGGTAGCGGAGGAACGACAAGGCAACTTGTGGTTGCTATTGAAGAAATAGCGAAGGCGTGTGCGGCAACCAGTACGACTTTTCTTGCACATCTATCTTTATGTACTCAGTTTATAAATATGTATGGCACAGAGGGTCAAAAAAAAGAATTTATTCCAAGATTGATCAGTGGCAATGAAGTTGGTGCTTTCGCGTTGACGGAGGCAGGATCTGGTAGTGACGCGGGAGCAATGCAGACAACTGTTGAGGCACGTAGTGGCCATTATTTGTTGAATGGGAGCAAAACCTTCATTACGAGCGGCCCTGAAGCTTCCATATTAGTTGTTCTCGCGACTCATGACAAATCCTTAAAGACTAGAGGTATAAATGCCATAATTATGGAGCGGAAAACTGAAGGTTTTTTGGTAAATCCTATTAAAGGGAAAATGGGCATTAGAGGGTCGTCCATTGGTGAGCTGTTATTTGAGAACTGTGTAGTCCCTACTGAGAATAGGATGGGTGAAGAGGGCGAGGGTTTCAGACATACAATGAATGTTTTAAACGCAAGTCGTATTTCCATAGCTGCCCAATGTGTTGGAATCGCGCAGTCGGCTTACGAACATGCTTTGGATTACATACAAAGAAGAGAGGCGTTTGGGCAATCACTTTCCAATTTCCAGGGTATACAGTGGAACATTTCTGAAATGGCTACCAGTGTACATGCAGCCCGTTTGATGACACTTCAGGCAGCTTCCTTGAGAGACGCGGGGAAGCCATTCATAAAAGAGGCTTCTATGGCGAAGTTATATGGATCAAGAGTCGCGGTAGAGCTTGCTGATAAGGCTGTCCAGCTTCATGGTGGAGTTGGCTACTTATCACCTTCTCCGGTTGAGAGGATTTATCGTGATGCAAAAGTAACGGAGATATATGAAGGGACTTCGGAGATTCAGCGTCTAATAATAGCCAGACAAATACTTGATTCGGGCAATATTTGATACTTCAGGTAAAACTTGTTCTTCAGTAGAATGATTAAATACGTTGGCAATTTGTGCAATAAAATTAAGTTTTGAACAAGCTCAGCCATGGGAGAAAATAGATTATGACATGGATGCTTACGGATAACTCTAGCAAGTCAGGTCCGGTTCGCCTGCGGGAACGTATTGCCAGCGGGGATTCTATAACTGTGCCTGGTGTATTCAATCCATTGACAGCAAAAATAGCGGAAAAAACAGGTTTTGAAGCAACATATTTTTCAGGAGCAGCTTTTTCAGCAGGACTTGGAATACCAGATATTGGTCTGTTTTCTTTAGATGAATTAGCTCATGCAGTGAGGTGGATGGTTAGAGCGTCTGAAGTACCCCTTATAGTTGATGCTGATACCGGCTTTGGGGAGGCATTGAACGTTGTTCGTACAGTGAAGGAATTGGAAGATGTTGGGTCGGCAGCTATTCAGATAGAAGACCAAGTGCTGCCAAAACGATGCGGTCATTTGGAAGGTAAAACCGTAATAACGGCCGATGCATTTGCTGAAAAAATTGCGGCGGCTAGTCGGGCTAGAGAAGACATGCTTATTATTGCTCGGACTGATGTTAGGGCGTTGGAAGGCATGGATGCAGCGATAGAGAGGGGATTAATGTGCAGAGACGCGGGAGCTGATATCATATTTCCTGAAGCGATGCAGACGGAGGAAGAGTTCGCTAGGTATGCTGATGCAGTTGGTGGACCGCTGCTTGCTAATATGACTGAATTTGGGAAATCTCCTTATCTCACTGTTGAGAGTTTTGCTGAACTTGGGTATCAAATTGTTATATTCCCGGTGACTGCACTCCGAGTAGCAATGAAGGCCGTTGAGGGAATTTTTTCTGAATTACAAGAGAATGGGACTCAGGTTGATTGGCTGGGGCGGATGCAGACTCGTTCAGAATTGTACGATCTTATAGAGTATGAAGGTTATCAGGCTATAGATTCAGAATTGGCTTTCAGTAAAGTTCTGGATTGATGGCCATACAATAATGTGACGGTCCTGTTGTAAGTT
>Ga0310344_10001550_pt1 | contig 17598 bp, 21 predicted proteins | sample HC15DNA20200_MG_FD_203801 | JGI IMG/M metagenome (GOLD analysis project Ga0310344, IMG submission 203801) | Marine microbial communities from station ALOHA, North Pacific Subtropical Gyre - HC15-DNA-20-200_MG | ecosystem: Environmental > Aquatic > Marine > Oceanic | place: Pacific Ocean: North... | reverse complement strand
CGATTCTTTTTCTATCCGCACTAACCATGGCAACAAGCTTGCACTGGCATCACCGTAGCCACGAACGCCTTCGGAAAGCTCTTAAGAAGCAAGGTCGTTCTATTCTGGCAGAAGTTCCAACTGAAAATGGATTGCGCCTTTTTTCACACGACAAAGATGCATTTTACTGGTCTAATCAATGCATTCCAAAACAGGACATTAGATCTGTTGAATTACTGATCAGCGGGGCCGTGCTGGCAACCGCACGAACAAACAGGTCTAATTTTAAGACTGCTTCAGAAAACAATAAAAATAAGAGTTCTCCAGAAAAGATCGAGCGCGAAAGATGGGATGTAAAAATTGAAGTGAACTCAAATTTTATTCTTGTAGCCTGTGGATCAATCAGACAGCAGGTTTCCCAAGAACTTGCGAGAAATATTTTTGAAACTGTAAAAGCATCGATTAAATTGTCTGACCAAACTACCTACCATTCAAGCTCCTGAAAATCATGACGAAAGTTCACGGCCCGAGCTAAAGCAAAAAGTAAATCTGATACCCGGTTTATATATTGAAGAACAACACTAGGCACCTGATCAACTCCAAGAGCTAAGATTCGACGTTCTGCCCTGCGACACACCGCCCTCGCAGCATGCAGACTAGCACCCTGAATTCCTCCCCCAGGAAGCAAAAATTTTCGCAATGGCGGTAATTGCCCATCGAAATCATCAATCCATTCTTCTAATTTTTTAACACTATTGGTATCAAGGTTCGCCTTAGGAACCCGTGTATTTAAATCATTGCGAGGATCAGCAAGATGGGTACCGAGCGCAAATAGATCACTTTGTATCTCTGACAAAACTTCTTGAACATCAGAATCGAGACCTGAAGCCAAAGCTATTCCAAGCATAGCGTTCAGCTCGTCAACATCACCACAAGCCTCTATTCTGGCCTCAATTTTCGAAACCCTAGTTCCGTCTGCGAGACCAGTTTCGCCCTTATCTCCTGTACCAGTGTAGAGTGACACAGATCGGATTCTATACTGTTAAACGATATGGTGAAACATAAGAAAGAATTATCTGGTTTACCCGTACCAGATTCACCAACAAAAATATATTTTCGGCGCCGTTTGCTCGCGTGGTATCGGCTAAATGGAAGAGACCTCCCCTGGAGAAAAACGACCAATCCGTATCATATTTTGGTTTCAGAAATCATGCTTCAACAAACTCAAGTTGACAGAGTTTTACCAAAATATTTTGAATGGATTGAAAAATTTCCAACATTTGAAAAACTGGCGACCGCAAGAAAAACTCAAGTTCTCAAAACGTGGCGGCCCCTTGGCTACAATATACGTCCGATCCGCCTCCAGAAGATTGCCAAAAAGGTCGTCAAAGAGCATCAAGGCAACCTTCCTGCAGATACACAAACACTTCGGTCATTTACAGGTTTGGGAGCTTATACGGTTGGAGCTGTACAGTGCTTCGGATTTAATAAACGAACGGCAATAGTAGATACCAACGTTGCTCGAGTCTTATGCCGTATCTTTATAGGTAAAGAAACAAAAAATAACAGCAAAATAAATAAACATCTGTGGACACTTTCTGAAGCATTACTACCTCAAAAACATGTATTTGATTTTAATCAAGCACTTATGGATCTTGGCGCGCTTCTTTGCGTTGCGAGAACACCCAGGTGTCATGAGTGCCCGATGAGAGGTATCTGTAAATCATTTCCCTTCGTCAAGAAAAATTGAAAACGAATCACGGCAGGACAAAAGGCGTGGGTGTAACAACGAAACCGACACGTTGACCATCAATTTCAACCATTACTTTCGTGCCTGTTTCTGTAAGAAGGCGCGGTAAATAACCAAGGCCGACCACTTGACTTAATTTTGGCGACCAAGTCACGCTCGTTAATCTTCCAACGGCCTTATCGTCATGCCACAGTGTTGCGCCCCGTGCCGGTAACATTTCAGGCACCTTATAGCTATCGGTTCCCTTGTTGAGCGCCAAACCGACAAGTCGCTTCGCCACTCGCCCTTCTCCACGGTGCATGATACGTACAATGACTTCCTGACCGACATAACAACCCTTTGTGAAACTAATTGCGCGCTCACTAATACCCGCTTCGATCGGAATGATTTCAGAGTCCATATCAACGGGAAAAGCAGGCACACCTGACTCTATGCGAACAACGTCAATTGCCTCGTCACTGATTCCCACCGCACCTGCAGATATCAAGGCTTTACTTAATGTCTCTGCGAAAGATCGCTCGGTAAGAATTGAAAAACCTAAGGGTCCATGTTCGTCAGTGCGTGCAACAATAAGTTCTGTTTCTTCAAATCGCATCGACAAACACTGATAAAGATTAAGCTCTCTGACGACCGAAAAACGCTCTGTATTGATTCCAAGTATCTTGAGTCCAGCATCGACAGTCTGTATAGAAGAAGGACCGAAAACTCCACAACTGACCCATTGGTCGGTCCAGTCTTCTATTTCCACGTCCTCAGCAAAAATAAATTCATTCAAACGATCAACCAGCATTCTCTGCACGCTGCTGGAAACATCTAAAAGCAAAACGTTTCCGAGGTTAAATGCGAAGAGGTCTGCCTCAAGACGTCCTTTGGGGTTTAGATAAAGACAATAACATCCATCATAACTGCTAAGTCCTTTAATATCATTAGTTAAAAGGCCTTGAAGATATTCTGCCCTGTCCCCGCCCTTAACGGCAATAAACGCTCTTTTAGTGCGAGAGATGACTCCGGACCCAGAGTGTAGAGCAGAATACTCTTGAGAATTCATAATGATCTTGCTCCAAATGATATGCTGGAAGGCTGTGCGAGATATATTTAAACCTCTGGTGAAATTATCGGTAATATTCTGGTCGCTTGTTTTCCTTGCACCGGCGACTCTCTACGGTCAAGAACAACCTGCCCCAGGTGAAGCAATTTTTACCATATTTGTAAATTCCGTCCCTGTCGGCGTCGAACGTGTAGGTGTAGAAGAAACACAAACAGGCTGGAAGATAAATTCCTCCGGCCGAATTGCAGGCCCTATAAACCTTAACATCGAATCATTTGAAGTTGAATACGACACGTCATGGAAACCTCGTCAACTACTTATTGATGGCACCCGTTCCAACACGGAATATGATATTCACTCTAAAATTACAGAAGGTTCCGCAAACAGTAACATTCGCGACGGCAACCAAGAAACTACTGAGCTTCTTCAGATCAACCCTAGAGCAATTATACTTCCAGACTTCTTCTTTGGTGCTTACGAGGCTCTAGCCGTTAGGTTAAGTCAAAGCCGCGAGGGAGATACCATTCCAGTTTTTGTGCCCCCCCGAGGTGAAATCACCGCGGTTATCCAAAGAATTACGACTCAACAAATTCAGACTGCACAGACTCAAGTATCAGCATTGATTTACCGCACACTCTTGCGTTATGAAAACCAACAACTTGAAGCAGATATCTGGGTCGATCAACGTCAGCGCTTATTGCGCGTGAATCTTCCGCAAGTAAAGATTGATGTCGCACGGCAAGATCTTTCACTTGTATCAACACGTTTAACAAGTCAAAACCATCCTGGAGATATTCAAGTTCGTGTACCTGCACGCGGCTTTAGTATTGCTTCCACTGTAACAATACCTGTCGATCATCAACAACCTGAAGATGGTTGGCCTGCAATAATTTTAGTTCCGGGAACAGGACTTGTAGACCGAGACGAAAATATTGATGGTGTCCCTTTGTTCGCTCAGCTTGCAACTGGATTGGCAGAGTTGGGACATCTTGTTGTTCGGTATGACAAACGCGGTGTCGGCCAGAGTGGTGGGAGACCTGAATCGGCTGGACTAGAAGAATATTCCGATGACGTTAGAGCTGTCGTGGAACATGTTATACGCCGTAAAGATGTTGACCGGGATCGCATTGTTGTACTTGGACATGGTGAAGGTGGCTGGATCGCTCTAAATGCTGCTTATAGAGAAAGAGCAATTGATAATTTAATCCTCTTAGCTACTCCTGGAACTCCAGGAACAGAACTAGTCCTCGAGCAGCAGAAAAATCGTCTGGGCTGGCTTGAAGTGCCTCAACAACAACAAACAGAACAAACCTTACTGCAAACACAAATCATTAATGCGGTTCTTGGTCAAAGAGATTGGGACGGTATACCAGAGCACATGCGTCGACGTGCCGACACCGCTTGGTTTCGTAGCTTTTTAGAATTTGACCCGGAAGATGTTATTCGGCGCACTCGCCAACCGATGTTAATCATCCACGGCGAATTAGATCAACAAATACCGATTCATCATTCTGATCGACTGTCGAGTTTTGCCAATGATCGTCGCCGCCGCGAATCGACTTCGGAAACAATTAGATTCCCGAATATAGATCATGTCCTAGTTTCGTTTAGTGAAACAGGATTGGGTGATTACACTCAATTGTTTGAGCGGCAAGTTTCGAAAGAACTTATTAATTCCATTGATCAGTGGATAAACAACGCCGCGAATAGAAAACAGTAAAAAGTTTTTAAATATAGATTTTTAAAAAGCTCCTCTATGTGGATCTTAAAATCAAACACCTCTTCGACTCCGTGTACTATCCGTCTTAACTTGGGTGCCAAGAGAACACTTGGCCGAGGACCTCAAGCCGATTTTGTCGTAGACATTCCATTGATTTCAAGAGTGCATTGCCACTTTTCGGTGTCAGAAAGTGGTTTGGTAGTCGAAGATCTTAGCAGCACAAACGGAACTTTTGTCAATAACAACCGCGTGCACAAATCTCCTCTCCATTCCGGAGATATTCTTAAACTCGCCGGCTTCGAATTATCCGTATCAGAAGAATAGAACTTATGTTCTCGGACGAGAAGGTCTGATTTCTATTCGACTTGTAAGACTCCTAGGATGGTGCAACAACATATCCACGACCACCTTGGCAACATCACTTGATGAAAGTTTCCAATCCTCCGGAGAACTTATTTTCGATTTAGCGTCGGAAGTATCAACCGAACCCGGTGCTATACAGGTTACCCTGATATTTTCGTTACGGACTTCCTGCATTAAGACCTCAGTTAGGGCATTCACGGCAGCTTTTGATGCACAGTACGCTGAACCTTTTGGAAAAGGATGGGAACCAGCCAGGCTACTAACATTAATAATCCATCCCATTTTGCTACGACGTATGATGGGTATGGCCGCACGACAACAAAAAAATGGTCCGTCTAAATTAGTCCCTATAATCTCTCTCCAAGCGTCTAAAGAAAGATCGGTTATATTTTCAAATTGCCGAACACCAGCATTATTAATAAGAATATCGAGTTGTCCGAACATTTTTGCAGCCTGTTCAATAACATTTCGTGCCTGACTTGCATCGCTAATATCCGCTCTAATAATCTTAAGTCGTCCGTGCCTACTTGATTTATCGTTTCGATTTAGCACCTGATTCCGAGCTTGCTCCAACGATTCTTGAGAACGCCCACAAATCACGACGTTAACACCTAAAGAAATTAATTCAGTCGTAATTGACAGACCAATACCTCGAGAACCTCCAGTTACAACGGCCACACATCCGTGCATTTCTGTATTTTCCATATGGAGTCTCTTGGTAAGACTCTAATAGAATAACCCAGTGTCTGAAATAGCTATAGTTGGTGTGAACAGCCTAGGAGGAGCTCTCGCTCACAAAATTGCCACCCGGGGACGCTTTGCTCGTATTTCCCTAATTGACACTGGTGAAGATATCGCGGCCGGAACGGCACTGGATATTCAACAAACTGCGGCAATAGAACCTTTCCAGACAACAATTACGTCGCACATTGATCTCAGGTATGCGGCTCAAGCGGATGTGGTGGTTCTTACACAAGATCTTTTGTCTAAAGAAAATGAGAACTCCGCGATAAAAATCCTTTCAGAGTTAGCTAGAATTAACCGCCAAGCCGTTTTTCTATGTGCATCCCATACGCATAGAAATATCATTCACCGCGGTGCGTTAGAATCTGGAATAGCACGTGAGAGACTCATCGGCCCGGCTCCGGCAGCACTTAAATCGGCACTGCAAGCACTCATTGCGCTGGAATTAAACACCTCTCCCTCAGAGATTTCTTTAGCGGTACTTGGAACCCCTCCTGAACACATTGTGATACCGTGGGATTCAGCTACAGCCGGAGGCTTTGCATTGAAGCATCAACTCAGCCTCAATGATTTTTCCAGACTTAAATCCCGTACTAAACTCCTATGGCCACCGGGGCCTTATGCCATAGCCTCAGTCACAACCCGTATATGCGAATCAGTTGTATCAGGCACTCCATTAAAGAGAGTAGCTTGCTTCGTCGAACTCAATGGTGAGTTCGGTGTTAACGGTGCAACAACTGTAGTCCCCATCAACATTGATCGTACAGGCTTTACACATATCGTTGAGCCTATACTTACACAACAAGAACGAACCCAACTAGGCACCGCGTTATCCTTCTCGTAAAGTTCTTATTAGTTCGTCAGGTGTATAAGTCACAGAACGATCAAAAACAGCACCAAATTCTTTTGCAAGAACGGGAATAAGATCTTTTGTCTGAAGATTTTGACCAGTTACAGCAGAAACAGAAGTAACACCTTTACCCCGTATACCACAAGGACGAATCAACTTAAAGTAATCGAGATTAGTCTCAACATTTAAAGCAAAACCATGACTGGTAATCCAACGTGACAATCGAACACCAATGGCTGCAATCTTACAATCATCTATCCAGACTCCGCTTAATCCAGAAATTCGAACAGAGTTAATGCCATATGCACCTAGGGAACGTATTATAACTTCCTCTAGGTCACGGACATATTTGTGAACATCACAGCGATCCGGCTTGAGATCAAGAATTGGATATCCAATCAACTGACCCGGACCATGGTACGTAACATCTCCTCCTCGCGGAGCCTCGACTACCTTTACACTTCGTCGAATTAATTCATCAGAAGACGCCAAGACATTTTCACGGTTTGGTCTCGCACTAACTCCCATGGTTATTACATGAGAATGCTCAAGTAAAAGCAGCATATCCGAGATTCGCCCCTTCTGACGCTCAGCCACAAGTCTTCGTTGTATTTCAAGGCCTCTTTCATAGGAAACGAGACCTAATTGACAAATTTCTAATTCTGGAAGATTGTCGTGATACGTAACATTCATCACAGTGTGTCAGCACAGCTCTTCGTCGAATTGCTCAATGTGCGCCTTTACAACTGACATAAACTGATCGGCTACGGCCCCATCGATTATTCTGTGATCAAAACCGAGCGTAAGATACGATCGAAGACCAACCTTAATGTCGTCATCTGACACAACGGGACGTTTTTCAACTGCTCCAACAGCCAGTATTGCCAGCTGTGGCTGATTGATGATCGGCACTCCTGCAATTGATCCAAACACTCCAGGGTTGGTAATCGTAAATGTGCCGCCGTCCACTTCTTCGGTTTTAAGTGCTTTGTTCCGAGCACGTCCGGACAGATCCACAATTGCCCGACTAAGTTCAAGGACTGTGGCACTATCCGCCTTCTTTATGACCGGCACAATAAGACCATCTTCAAGGGCAACAGCAATTCCAAGATTGACTTGATCGCAATAAACAATCTGGTCTTCTTTCACAGATGCATTAATCACAGGAACTTCTGCCAAAGCAATCACAACTGCCCTAGCAATAAAAGGTAGGTAGGTAAGTTTCGTCCCAGTGTTTGATTTCTCTCCGTTCCACTTCTTACGCAATTCTTCGATTCGGCCAAAGTCAACATCAAAAATAGTATGAACATGCGCCGAGGTGCGGCGACTGCTAATCATGTGATCAGCAATTTTTTTTCGCATCACCGTCATTTGTTCAGAACGAACCTCCGGAGAGCCACTTTGAACGTGACTCATGACATCTTCTTTAGTTACACGTCCTCCCGCACCAGTTCCACGGATTGTCGTGACATCAATATTATGTTCTCGTGCGATTCTTCTGACCACGGGGGAAACACCACCCCCACGATTAGTAGCCTGTCTATTGTTTTTAGCGTCGTCTGCCGGTAAAGGATTATTGGTTTCAGCATTTAAATCGTTAGCTTTCTCAACCGGCGAGGAATCTTTTTTGCTGCCATCATCAATAACAGCAACAACGCTATCAACCGGAACTGTCTCCCCGTTACCAACTTTAATCGCTACAACAATTCCAGCCACAGGAGAAGGGATCTCCGCGTCAACCTTGTCAGTTGAAACCTCAAATAACGGTTCGTCGCGCTCAACACTATCTCCAACTGTTTTATTCCAACGAACAATGGTTCCTTCAACAATTGATTCACCAAGCTGTGGCATTAGTACATCAGTTGACATTATTGAATATCCCTTAATCTAAAAACTCTGGTAGTGTTTCGCAACTTTTTCGGAAGGAACTTTATCGTGGAGCAATAATCTTAGGTAAAATGCTTTTAAATCCATGCGGAACAATTTTCTAGAAACACACATAAGGGGCGTCAGGTCTTTAGTAAATCTAGACCTGAAAACCCCTTACGTTGGAAGCAAAGTCTATTAACTCGGCAACACTGAATCTTTCAGCTGTTTTGCGATCCTAGCCTTAACGACAGTCTTTGCCGGAATCTGAATAGATTCTCCGGTCGCAGGGTTACGACCAATACGAGCCTGTCTGTTCTGCACAACCAACTTAACCATTCCAGGTAAAACAAATTCTCCAGACCGCTTTAGTTCTTTTTCTGATAGCTGTTGTAATTCGTCAAAGAACTCACGAGCCTGGGTGCGCTTAATATCAAAACGCTCCGCAAAGTGTGAAAAGAGCTCCGTCTTTCCCATTCGTCGACCTTCGGCCATTGGCAATCCCCCTGCCTTCTTACGCGCTGATGGTAACCGCCGATACGAACACCCGCGTAAGTGGTCGAGGCGGTAAATAAAACCAATAAAAACGCGCCGTAGGTTACCGCGCGCCGTCATTTATGTCAATAATACCGAACTAATCACCTCACGACTACTAGATACTTAAATGGGTGACCCTAAGATGTTAAAATCAGTCGATGTCAGAAATCAAACTTGAAACCTTTGAAAATCCAAAACCAGAGCGCAATTACGAAATCACCATTAATTGTCCAGAATTCACGTCCGTTTGTCCAAAGACAGGCTTGCCAGATTTTGGTGAAATTTTCATCACTTATACTCCAGACAAAAAATGCCTTGAACTTAAAGGTTTAAAGCTATATTTAATCACTTTCCGAAATCGTGGTGTGTTCTACGAACACGCGACTAACGAAATTCTTGACGCGTTGGTTACCTCTTGTCAACCTCGCAAAATGACTGTTACCGGTGCTTTCTCCGTAAGAGGCGGAATAACTACCGAAGTTACTGTTAGATACAGCAAAGATTAAGTTGATATTTTTTAATGGCCCACAAAATACCAATCGACGGAATTCTCGACTTACACGTATTCTCACCACGAGATGTAGAATCCGTTGTTAAAGAATACGTCACGGTCGCCGCGGAACACGGCTTTGTGGAGATTCGGCTAATTCACGGTCGCGGCATTGGAATTCAAAGACACATAGTGCATTCTGTATTGAAAAAACATCCGTCAGTTAATAGTTTTTGGGACGCTGAAGATTCCCATCTCGGCGCGACTGTCGCAGAACTGTTACAGAAACCTCTGAAGCAAGCAGAAATAAATTAATACCATGGATATGTCCTTTTTGTTCAGCATCGATTCCATGATGGCTCTCGTCACCTTAACTGCGCTTGAAATCGTCCTCGGTATAGACAATATCATTTTTATTGCTATTCTCACTGGCCGGTTACCAAGCGAGCAGCAACACAGTACACGCATTATTGGGCTTACGCTGGCGCTAGTTATGCGAGTTGTACTGCTCTTTAGTATCTTTTGGATTATGCAGCTGACAACTCCCTTATTTTCAATACCAGTAATGACGGAAATCGGTAACGGTGGAGATCCGCTGAGTCAAAATTCTCTACCAATAAGCGGACGAGATATCATTCTCATATTTGGTGGACTTTTTCTTATCACAAAAGCTACTTATGAAATCCATCATTTAATGGCTCGTGAACAACCAGCAAACAACCAGCAAAAAGTTGCACCCTCAGTTGTGTTAATCCTCACTCAAATCGCACTTTTGGACGCGGTGTTTAGCCTTGATTCCGTCATTACGGCCGTAGGCATGGTGGACGAAATTGAAATTATGATCATAGCTGTCCTAATCGCCATGTTAGTTATGATTTTGTTTGTCGGAACCATTAGTGATTTTGTTACAAAGTACCCTTCAATCAAAACTCTAGCACTCGCATTCTTGGTAATGATCGGCGTACTTCTTGTGGCCGATGGCCTAGGTCAACATCTCCCGCGCGGGTATATCTATTTCGCAATGATTTTTAGTCTTCTTGTTGAGCTGATAAATCTCCGTGCCGGCTCTCGACGCCGCCTAGATAGTCGCTAACGTCTTTTTTATGGATCAAATTGTCGTGATCACAGAAAGTAAAGGTTAGTAACTGAATGAAAATCACAGAATTTGAAACCATTAAAAAATTTGATTCTCACATCTCAGACAGCAATACAAACGACGTTCGGTTCCGCGAATTAGACTGGCTAATGACCCATCTTGGAGATTGGGGATTCAATCTAGAATTTGGCGTATTTTCAGGCGACACTATAAATCACATGGCGAAATTGAGACCCGATTTATGTTTCGTAGGGTTTGATAGTTTTCAAGGCCTTCCAGAAGATTGGGATACTGGTAAAAAATTTATTCCAGGGAAAAGATTCGATCGTAAAGGTCTTCTACCCCAAGTCGAACAGAATGTAAAACTTATAAAAGGGTGGTTTAATGATACCGTTCCAGATTGGACGAACAATCAAAACAATAGAGAAAATTTCTCGCAAATATCATTTCTCAATTTAGATGCTGATATCTACTCTTCAACTAAGACCATTCTAGAATCTTTGAATCATTTGATCGTACCCGGAACCATTATTCGCTTCGATGAATTATGCTGCTGGAGGTCTGAATTCAATGAAGCAAGTCCCAAAAATGTAAAACGCATTTTTTATACAACGTGGAAAGAACATGAGTGGAAAGCCTTGAATGAATGGCTCGAAAAGCACGCTCGGATCGTGATCCCTGTCTGTAGAAACTGGTTCCAATCGGCAACCGTTTTGGTAACACAATAACCGGATTACTTATTAGGCGAGATCTAGCATAAAATTTTCTTCCAATATGGTGTTACTCGCGATTCTATTCCTCAATTCAATCTCCTTTCACCCCATCGCAAAGCCTTTCTGTGATCTTTCCCCACAGCAGACTATTTCCACAACCACCAAGAATGTGAACAATATGGCTCCACTTATGCAGCAAAGGAATCAGATTTTTTTCCAGAGCTCAAAACTAGCAACACTTGATGAGATCACGAAACGACCAAAACAAGAGAGCTCGTGGATATGGTGGATTAGTTTCGTCGGCCATCCATTTACACAGTGGATGTTAATTACAATACTCGCTGTAACTGCAATCTGGAGACACCAAATCAGGCGCCGCGAAACTAGAAGACGGTGGGAACAAGAAGAAAAAACAGAAACATCTGCTCTTGAAGAGACCCGGCGGCAATACACAATTCACTGAGAAACCCTTACTTCGACTGAAATACTCTGAGCAACCGCGTAAGAGGATCATATAAACGATCAACCACTCGTTCTTTCAACGGAATAATCGCATTATCCGTAATTGTTATTTCCTCTGGGCATACCTTCGTACAGCACTTTGTAATGTTGCAATATCCAACACCATGATCATAAGCAAGGTCGTTAGCACGATCCTCAATATCAAGTGGATTCATTTCAAGTTGTGCGGTATGAATAAAAAATCGTGGTCCGATAAATTCATGATGCAAACGGTGATCACGTAAAACGTGGCATACGTCTTGACAGAGGAAACACTCGATACATTTTCGAAATTCTTGAACCCGCTCTGCATCTTCCTGCGCTAATCGCCAAGTACCATCTTCAGCATCAGGTGGACGTGGCTTAAATGGCTTGATTTGTTTCTTGACTTCGTAGTTCCACGAAACATCTGTCACAAGATCACGTATCGGAGGAAAGGCCTGCATGGGCTCGACCGTTACCGGCTCATCTAAATTTAAACTATTCAGACGCGTCATACACATTAGCTTTGGCTTGCCATTTATTTCCGCTGAACAAGAACCGCATTTTCCAGCCTTGCAATTCCATCGAACAGCCAAATCATTTGCTGATTCAGCCTGAATCTGGTGAACGGCATCGAGAACAACCATGCCCTCAGTCACCTCGGTAGAATAATCCTGATAGGCACCTCCATCAGCATTCCCGCGCCAGATTTTAAATATTGCTTCAGCCATTCGTGTCTCCTAACAACCAAAAACTATTTCTGATTTTCTTCAATAATCTGTTGCAAATCATCTCGAGGCCCAGAAATCTCTTCCCGACGAATTTCCATCGTGCCATCAGCAGATTGCTTAGCGACAAGGCTTGTCTTTCCCCACTCCTCATCCTTTGAAAGAAAATCTTCGCGGAAGTGAGCACCACGACTTTCTTTCCTCTCGGCAGCAGCACGAGCAACTGCCTCAGCAACAGGCATTAAGTTTCTTAAATCAAGTGCCGTGTGCCATCCGGCGTTGTACTCCCTATTGCCTTGCGCCTCAACATTCTTGACACGTTCGCCGAGTTGCTGGAGTTTATCAATCGCCTGATGCAACTCTTGATCGTTCCGCACGATACCAACCTGACTCTGCATCATATCTTGGAGTTCGTACTGGAGTTGGTAAGGAGGCTCCCCCGTGCCTTGCCGCTCAAGAGGGGCCAACGCTATCCGCGAGACCATCTCGATCTGATCATTATCAACCGAACCTGCTCCATGGTCTTTAGAAAATTCTGCCGCGTACTGACCAGCTCGCTTGCCAAAAACTACCAAGTCCGACAATGAATTACCACCGAGACGATTAGCCCCATGGAGACCACCGGCGACCTCCCCCGCAGCGAAAAGACCTGGAACGGCTGACATCTGAGTATCTGCATCTACACGAACACCACCCATGACATAGTGAGTCGTCGGACCCACTTCCATCGGCTCAGCAGTAATATCAATTCCGGCAAGTTGCTTAAATTGATGATACATGCTCGGTAATTTCTTCTTAATATGCTCAGAAGCATTTGGAAGTTTTTCCTTAATCCAAGAAATATCAAGAAAAACTCCACCATGAGGACTTCCACGACCTTCCTTGATCTCACGAACGATACAACGTGCCACGTGGTCACGTGTCAACAACTCTGGAGGTCTTCTGGCATTCTTATCACCTTGGGTATAAATCCATCCTTCTTCAGGATTATCAGCAGTCTGATGTTTGTAAAGATCTGGAATGTCGTCAAACATAAATCGACGACCTTCGCTATTGCGCAACACTCCACCCTCACCTCGGACTCCCTCGGTAACTAGAATCCCTTTTACGGAGGGAGGCCAGACCATACCTGTCGGATGAAATTGGACAAATTCCATATCGATTAGTTCAGCGCCTGCCCGATATGCCAAGGCATGGCCATCACCCGTATACTCCCAACTGTTACTAGTAACCTTGAAAGCTCTTCCTATTCCTCCAGAAGCCAGCACGACAGCTTTAGCTTTGAACACACGAAAGCGGCCACGTTCTCGATCGTAACCAAAAGCCCCAACAACCCGGTCTCCATCCTTTAAGAGCTCAATGACCGTGCATTCCATATGCACATCGATTCCTTGGTGAACTCCATAATCTTGAAGCGTCCGAATCATCTCAAGACCAGTGCGATCACCTACATGAGCCAAGCGAGGATATTTATGGCCGCCAAAATTACGTTGAAGAATACGACCATCTTTTGTGCGATCGAAAACAGCTCCCCATGATTCAAGTTCACGAACTCGATCAGGAGCCTCTTTGGCATGAAGTTCTGCCATTCGCCAATTATTTAAATACTGGCCTCCTCGCATAGTGTCCGCAAAATGTGTCTGCCATCCATCACGATCATCAACATTGCCAAGCGAAGCGGCCATGCCACCTTCAGCCATAACCGTGTGAGCCTTACCAAGCAAGGATTTACAGACCAAACCAACTGATACTCCCGCCGCCGATGCCTCAATGGCCGCACGCAACCCAGCTCCGCCAGCACCTATAACCAACACATCATGTTCAAATGTCTGATACTCCATGAGCTCCTACAAAATTCTAAAGTCCGTCCACACACCCATTGAACACATGCGGACATATATATCAGAAAAACCAACACACACGAGACTCAGCCACGCGCACAACATATGTCGTTTGTTAAAGCATGTAACACAGTTGTACATTGATGTCTGTGCTGGGGAATCAGAAATGCAATCTTTTCTTCCACCGACGATATGCCGAAGCGAATGGCATCCCAACGTATAACTACTCAATAAAATGACATTTAGTGTCAATATGATTGAACCAATACCAATACCAAATGAAGTTACTCCAGTTACTGGATCTTCAAACCATAAGGCCTTCCAAGCATCAATCGAGAGAAACACAAGCAGGGCAAACGCAAAAGGTAGCAAGTACCTATGTATGTTCTGTATCAGAAGCGGAAAAGAGTTTTCGCCGAGATAAATGTTGCGGGGTTCACCTACAGAACAGGATATTGGATCTGCCCAAAATGCCTTATAGTACGCACCACGGTAATAGTAGCAGGTCATTCTAAAACCCACTGGCGCCCATAAAATCAGAATTGCCGGTGAAAATGGAAGCCAACTAGGCCACCACTCGGGACGTGGACCAAAAAGACTGTGGCTTGATTCGCCAAAAATTTCAGGAGAATAGAAAGGTGACAGGTAAGGCCCTGAATAATAGTGCTCGCCTTGTAACGCTGCCCAAGTTGAGTAAACAACAAATGTTGAAAGCCCTATAAACACAACTAGTGGCTCCAACCACCAGTTATCTAACCGTGATGTTTCTCCAAACCGACGCACCGGTATAACGTTTTGAACCTGATCCATATATCTTGCTCCGTCCCAGCTTAATAGCGTATCACTACATGAGTTTCGAGGTCACGAAACGCGCATCTAACTTTGTTGTTTCCTATTAACTTTAGATTTTTTTCTATTCAGTTTTCTCTTCTCCTGTGAAGCCGTCTGAGAACTCAATTCTTTCAACTGAGCTTCACCCCCCACAACAAGTAAGGGTTGCCCTGGTGCACTCAGTAAATTAAAAAACTCTCCAGCATTAGTCCGCGCATAAATTTCTCTCCCGTCGGTCAAAAGAGTCACATACGCTCCCTCGCCTAGTGCCTCATATAACCGTACACCAAACTTATTGCGTAGGACATCAAGAACCATTCTAATTTTCTGAACAGAAAAACCTCTTCGCCGAAGATCAGCAAGCGCCAATAGTTCAAAAAGATCTATAGGTGAGTACCGACGCTCTGTAAATCCTCCAGACGCAGTCTTATGAGACGCTACCGTAGCTGAGAGCAACTTTTTTGCGTCCCACCACTGCAACTGTCTCGCAGTTAATCCCGTGAACGAAGCAACCTCACGCGCGCTGTAACTCCGTTTAAGCTTCAACCCGTTAGCACTCCCCAAACCGAGAAGGATTCGTCAGTTTCGTTAAGTCAGTGCTTGTGTCACCAACGCTGAGATCAGCAACAATTGAAGCGGTCAGAGGTGCCAACAAAACACCGTTTCTATAATGACCGGATGCGTATATGAGTCCGGGAAGACTCTTAGATAAACCAATCACTGGCAGACCGTCAGGAGTAGTGGGTCGAAGACCGACTCTCACTTCTTTTAACCATGCCTCACCAGCCCCAGGAACAATGCTCTTCGCAACTTCAACGAGTTTCTGCAAACCAGTAACGGTTGCCCTTTCATCAAAACCAACATCCTCAGAAGTGGCACCAACCAAAACTGAACCATCATTCCAAGGCACAAGGTAACAATCTTCCGACCAAATAGTACGTTTCAGGGGAGTCGTTGGCCAATCTAATTGTAGTAATTGACCACGAATTGGTCGAACAGGTAATGCATCAACCCCTTCAACTTCGATCTGCCCCGACCAACTTCCGGCAGCCAAGATTGCCCGGTCACACACAACCGCTTCAGTCCCAACTCTAACCTCGATACCGTCTCTGTGGTTAATAATTTTTGTCGCAGTCGTAGAAGTGACAAATTTCACTCCATGAGCCACGGCAGCACGTCGAAGAGCATTAGTTAATTCGGTTACACCTACGAATCCATGCGAAGCCACCAATAATCCACCTTTAGCATCATTGGTAAGCTGTGGCTCAATCGAACGAAGCGCCTCGGAATCATAAAATTCCACTGTAATACCAAGTTCGGCAAACGAGTGCGCCATGTCGTTCAAGCGCCCGGCATATTCTTCATTAGTCGCTATCTCAAGGGTTCCATTGCGGACATATTGAATTGTGGATCCCGAGTCTTCAACAACTCTGGCAACAAATTCATCATATAAAGACAAACTTCGAGCGCCGAGGTCAACAAGCGGACCACTTCTATGAGCGTCCAGATAAGGTGCTAAAACTCCAGCGGAAGCTTTGGTTGCACCCTGGCCGATTTCTCTACGTTCGACAACCTGAACACGAGATCCTCGCCGCGCTAATTCATGAGCGATGGCACAACCGACAACACCAGCCCCAATAACTACTATCTGTAATATCTGGGTCAAATTTTGATTCTCAATGTTCTATATACGGTGCACCTTTTAAGATTAGATCTGCATCAATTTCTGACTCGTCGTAGTAGTCAATTTTATCAAGTGGCATTACCACGCTGGAGAGAACATTGAGCAAATGTCCACCAATCCGCTTGTAATAGCGACTTCCTAAAATCAATGATACCGCTGTGCCAGCATCATAATCTGCACGACCAATAGCTCGAATAAGTTTGTCACACCTTCGAGCCACTTTACGACCCTCATCAATTAATTGCACAGCCTTATTTCTATCTGAATCTAAGAATACTTCTGAAGTAATTCTGAAAGCCGATTCGACCGACTGACGAATTTCAAGCAGCTCCTCTGAGCTCTCACTCTTATCCATCATGTGAGGTCTAACCTCTGAAATTTCAGACAAATTTTTGGCGTAATCTCCCAGCCGCTCTACATCTTTGGCAAGACTAATCAAGAGAAGACAATACGGAATATCCGCCTGGTTGCCTGGTAGAGCCAAATGAGTGATCACCTGTCTTCGTATAACCCGCTCCAGAGCATTTACCTCCGCATCTTGTCTATGAATATTCGAAATGTCTTCGGTGTCATTACATTCCCCAAAGAAAATCTGCCCGGCCTTTAAATTCATCTGCAGCGTCACGCGTAACATTTCTTCAAAATTTACGCTCATTGCTCGAAGTGAATTATTCGGCTGAAAAATATCAATAAGTTCACGAAACATTTAAACCCCCAATCTTATCGAAGGGCCTCCGCAACAATGATGAATAATGCGGGCAAACCGTAAAACAAAATTGCGATCCAAAAAACTGTTAATTTCCGTGATCGCATAGCTAACTTAGTAAAGATACGCGCCAATTCAAGAGGGATCTTCCTCATGATTGTCACTGGAT
>Ga0310344_10001549_pt1 | contig 17601 bp, 16 predicted proteins | sample HC15DNA20200_MG_FD_203801 | JGI IMG/M metagenome (GOLD analysis project Ga0310344, IMG submission 203801) | Marine microbial communities from station ALOHA, North Pacific Subtropical Gyre - HC15-DNA-20-200_MG | ecosystem: Environmental > Aquatic > Marine > Oceanic | place: Pacific Ocean: North... | reverse complement strand
CTCATTAATTTGCTATTTCGTTTTTATGAGGTCAATAGAGGACGGATTACGATTGATGGAGTTGATATTCGCAGCATTCCTTTGGATGTGTTGCGGGAACGTTTTGGTTTAGTACTTCAGGACGTTTTTCTGTTTTCCGGTACAGTTCGTGAAAATATAGCGCTCGGAAAAAGATCTATAGAAGAAACTGAACTGAGAGCGATAGTGGATAGTGTCAATGCAAGCTCTTTCATTGATCGGTTGCCAGGTGGACTTGGGGAAGAATTAGCAGAGCGTGGGGCCACTCTGTCAAGTGGGCAGAAACAGTTGTTGTCCTTCGCAAGAGCGCTGGTTTCATCACCGAAAGTGTTAATTCTTGACGAGGCGACTTCAAATATTGACACTGAGACCGAGCTGCTTATTCAGCAGGCGTTGCATCGCTTGATGAGCGATCGAACAACTCTTGCTATTGCGCACAGGCTATCGACGGTTCAGGACATGGATCGAATCCTTGTCTTCCATAAGGGAAAGCTTCGAGAAAGCGGAAGTCATCAGGAGTTACTGGCTCAGAGAGGTCTCTATTTCAAGTTGTACCAGTTGCAATATAAAGATCAAGAAACCGATTCTTCGTTTCCGGTCCTGAAGTCCTCTTTTTCCTCAAGTTAACGACTAGGGTATGTGGTAAGCACTTTTCTTATTGACTTGGAAACGTTGTGTTGTTTTTAAACAGTGTGTTCTACCTGTCACTGTTGTCGAAAGTGTTCATAACCTACAGGTAAAGGGATTTCTTGATTACCAGATTTCAATGTTATTTCACGATTTTTGGTTATAGTTCCAATGCGAGTAATGTGGATATCTTTGTTGAGACGACGGATAGCTTCAAGAGAACGGCGTTTCTTAGAAGATACTGTGAAGAGGAGTTCGTAATCATCGCTATGAGATAAAGCCGCCTGCATAGGGTCTACGCCTTGGTTTTTAAACCATTTCAAGGCACCGGGTTCAATCGGAATAGTTGGTGCGTCGAGAGCGGCACCTACGCCGCTGGAGCTAGATAATTGACTGATGGCAGCGATTAATCCATCACTTAGATCAATACAGGATCGTGCTACCCTGTTGCGGCCGAGTAAGGTGCCGAGGCGAACCCTCGGTTCAGGTCGAAGATAACGCTGACGGCAGGTGTCATAAGTGTCAGATCCATGGGACACTTTCATTTTGTTTATTATTTCCAAGCCGGCGGCGGCACCTCCGATAGACCCACTCAAGTAGAGACAATCGCCGGGTTGCGCTCCGTTTCGCTGCAGGATGCGCCTTTTATGAACACTTCCAATGGCTGTTATATCGATTATGAGTGGGCCACTTGATTGGGTAACGTTTCCTCCGATTAGCGACACAGAGTATCTGTTGCCAAGAGAAGCGAAACCTTTGAGTATTTCATCAAGTGATATCACGGAAAGACCGGATGGAAGCATCAGCGAAAGAAGTGCGTATTTGGGAGTAGATCCCATTGCGGCAAGGTCGCTAAGATTCATGGCTAGTGCTTTGTAACCGATGTCGTGCGGTGGAACGGAGTTTTGTGTAAAGTGAATATCTTCGACTGCGGCATCAGTTGTAATCACGGTAACCATTCCACGGTCCTGTTCTACAACCGCACCGTCATCGCCGACGCCGACAATTACTGAAGGCTGAGCGTAGGGTAGATAATTATGGATACGCGCGATGAGTGCGCGTTCTCCAAATTCTGCGACAGTAACTTCAGGTGTGATGTGCACTAGCGCGCGTAATCAATAGAGCGGGTTTCACGAATAACGGTCACTTTAATTTGCCCAGGATATTCCAGTTCGGTTTCAATGCGTTTGGCAATGTCTTTTGACAACCAAACTGATTCCTCATCGGTAATTTCCTCACTTTCTACCATGATACGAATTTCTCGTCCGGCTTGGAGTGCGAATGCTTTGTTTACGCCTTTGAACGAATCCGCAATTTCTTCAAGTTTTTCAAGTCGTTTTACATAGGACTCAAGAATGTCCCGACGAGCACCTGGACGTGCAGCTGAGATTGCATCTGCGGCCTGCACGAGCATCGACTCAAGAGATGGCCAATCGATGTCCATGTGATGAGCCGCCATTGCGTCGACGACGGCCTCGCTTTCGCCATGTTGTTTGAGAAACTTGATTCCGAGTTCAAGATGCGTTCCCTCAAGTTCCCGGTCCATAGCCTTGCCGATGTCGTGAACAAATGCCGCTCGGATAGATACGTGGGCATCTAAACCAACCTCGCGAGCCATCACACCAGCGAGATAAGCAACTTCTTTCGAATGTGCGAGGACGTTTTGTCCATAGCTTGTCCTAAATTTTAATTTACCCATCATCCGATAAATCTCTGGATGCATATCATGTAATCCAAGTTCAAAACCTGCAGCTTCTCCCTCCTTAAGGGTCGCCTCGTCTATTTCAGATCTAACTTTGTCAACGACTTCTTCTATACGTGCGGGGTGAATTCGCCCATCTGATACCAATTGCTCGATTACTTGTTTGGCAACGGCACGTCTGTAAGGATCGAAACTAGATAAGATAATGGCTCCAGGTGTGTCATCTACAATTAGTTCCACACCGGTGGCAGTTTCAAGTGCACGAATATTCCTTCCTTCACGGCCTATGATGCGACCTTTTAAGTCGTCACTCGGGAGATCTACAACCGACACAGTCGTTTCGATAGCATGTTCTGCAGCACTTCGTTGAATGGCTTGGGTGACGATTTGTTTAGCCTTCTCTGCGGCGCTTTCTCGTGCTTCATGTTCAAGTCGTTTCAGAAGATTAGCTGATTCACGGCGAGCATCCCCTTCATGTTTTTCGATTAAAATTGTTTTCGCTTCATCAGCGGTCATTCCTGACACGCGTTGCAGCTCTCGTTCTTGGCCGGCTACGAGTGCTTTGTACTGTGCCGATTGCTCGTTCATTGTTACTTCGGACTTAGAGAGAGCGTCTTCTCGGCTTTTCAGGTCTTCTTCGGCTGTTTTAATCTTCGCCTGACGATCAGCAAGCTCTCGATTTTGAGAGGCTAAAGACCTTTCCAGTTTTGTGGTTGCATCTTGTTTTTGGCGAATGTTTTCGTTCGAACTTTGCAATAGCTGGTGAGCTTCTTCCTTTGCGTCTAATATAATTTCTTTGCTTTGTGACTCTGCGTCGCGCTGTGCGTCGCGTAGAACACGTGTGGCTTCTCGATCTACGTCCTGTAGTGTTTTTTTTACTGAGCGTTTGGCAAGAGCAATTAAGACGAGCATGATCGCGCAACCTGCGGCCAAGCTTAAATAAAATGGTATTCCGTTTGATAGCAGCTGATTCATAGGAGCCGCCTCGCAAATCTTACGGAACAACCTAGCACTAGATACGATGCGCCTAATAGTTGTAGAAAACTGGTTAAGCTCCCCGCGTTGCCGTGTGGGGAGGTCGGATGAACCTGTCAGTGACAGGTGGAGCTGCTATGGAACCTCTGCTTTAGGCTTCCTCACTCAAAGGCGTGCACACCACAAAGTATTGCAACTCTCTTGGGTAAAACGTTGGCTCAACCGATTCTCCAGACCATCACGTGCAAAGCAGGGTGTTTTCATAAACTAATGCCATCTAGAACCAGTCAACGAACAACCAAAGTCTAATGGCCTCTAAGTATTCCGCAATCTGTTTTGTCGATCTTAAAACGAACATTGCAGGCTTGCAACCCATAAGGAAAATCTTTGTTTCTATACGAGTCGAGGGACGTGTTTGTTTCAGCTCGTTTGTGAGCTCTCTGAGAGAGCCGTGTCCACCAACTGTTCTAGTTGAAGAACAAGTTTTTTGGCGTCGCTTGTGCTAGGACTTTTTCCGGTTTCAGACGTTTTATTCCGCATAAATTCATCAGCAATATTCAAGGCCGCCAGAACTGCAATCCGAACGGAATCGCCGCCACGGGTGCGGTCAGACGCCGCCTGCATTTTCTGATCTACGTAGTTTGCCAGTTTTGTTACGTAGCTAGTGTCAAGACTACTTCGGATAGGATATCTCTGTCCGTAAATTTCAACGATCACCACGTCGGTTGAGTTGTCTGTCACGATAGGTCTCCCTAGCAATTCATGCTAGATGCCAATAGACTCCAGTTGCTTAAGAATGTTTTCGACGCCAGAGCTGATTTGTTTGCGTTCGTTTTGCAGACTTTTTATCGTTACTTCCGTAGAGTGTGAATTACTAAGCTCTGTCTGTGTGGTTTCTATTTCAACGCGCAGGCGTTTGTTTTCTTCAACGGCTTCTGTAAGTTTGGTTTGTGTGCTGTCTAATAAAGTAATTAAAGTTCTTACTTTTTCAGCAAGGCGTTCGATTTGTTCTAGGTCGACCGTATCAGAAAGTGCTGGCATATGGCGTTCTCCGGAGCTTCAGCGAAGCTGTGCATTATGTTCTGTTTTTAATTGTTGGATGATCTCTCTAATCGTTTCTTGAATTTCCAAGTCTGTTAAAGTTCGGTCAGCCGCCTGAAAGGTTAAACGAAACGCTAGGCTCACATGTCCTTTAGGTACCCCTTTGCCGCTGTATCGATCGAATTCATTGATGCTGACAAGTGTTTCATTTGCTGCCTCACGAATCGTCGCACGAAGTTTGTCGGCCCGCAAGTCTTCATTCACGATAATGGCTAGATCACGCACCATCGAAGGATTTCTTGGAATTGGAGATGTTTGGAGAGAATAGTGATCCTGAGTAATGCGTGCAATATCGCTAAGTACAATTTCTGCAACAAAAATGTCGCTTCCAGTTTCTGGAAAACCTCGTGTTTTTGCCAAGGCCGGTATAAGTTGTCCCGCATAGCCAATACCGTTATGTTTCCGTTCATCCTTAACTTCGAGGATTGATGCTGCACTTCCAGAGATGAGTTGAGGTATTTCTGCAGGTTCGTAATGGGGAGAAATGTTAATTGCTTGGCAGACTGTGTTTATGATTCCCTTAATGTCAAAAAAGTCGGTATTTCGTGAGTCAGAGCTCCAATGTTCTGAGTGTGCTGCGCCCGTTAAAGCAATAGCGACTGCAGTGCGTTCACCCTTTCCGTGTTGAAATATCTTGCCGATCTCAAAAAGACGAAGGTCGTGATGTTCGCGCCGACGGTTTCGTATCAGACAATCGAGTAAGCCAGGCAGTAGAGAAGGACGTAACGTCGAATATTTCTCTGAAAGAGGATTCGCTAGATTTACTAACGAGTCTTTGTTGGAGGCAAAGGTTTCTGCTACGGAACGTTCAATAAAGCTATATGTAATTGCCTCTGAGTAGCCTCCACCCGTCAAGATACGGCGGAGTATTCTCTGGGTTTCAATCCAAGGGGTATTAGGTGACGGGGCACGAACAAGACTGGGAAAGGTTGAAGGCAGTCGTTCGTAACCGTAATGTCGACCGATTTCCTCAATTAAATCGATCTCTCTTGTCACGTCTACCCTGAACGAGGGAACCGTGACGTCCCATTGATGCTCGACAGAATTTTCGGCAACCGAGAAACCTAATCGACTCAAAGTGTCTGCGATAAATGTTTTGTCAATATTGATGCCGAGGATGTGTTTCACTCGATTGTGACGAAGGGGTATTTTTATTTTATCGATTTTGCTGGAGAGCGTATCAATAATCTGAGATTGAGAATTTGATGCACCAATTTTTTTCAAAAGAGCATGAAGTCGGTGCATAGCAGTCAGCGGAGCAGTAAGGTCAGTCCCTCGCTCAAATCGGTACGATGCATCTGTCGATAAACCAAGTGTTTTGTTGGTGCGGCGCACTGATTGCGGAAGAAAGTAAGCACTTTCAAGGGCGACGGTTCGTGTTGCCCCTGTAACCTCTGAGTCTTTGCCGCCCATTACACCGGCTATCGCCTGTGGCTGTGTAGCATCCGCGATGACGAGCATGTCAGTTCCCAGCTTATGCGTGTCCCCGTCGAGCGTGCGAATCGTTTCTCCTGAGATGGCTTTTCGAATTCTAATCTCCGATCCATTTAGACACGCCAGGTCGAAGGCGTGCAGAGGATGACCGAACTCAAGCATTACATAGTTCGTAGCATCAACGACGTTGTTTACTGGACGGATATCGCAAGCTTCAAGTCTTGCTACGAGCCAGGCCGGAGAGGGGCCTACAGTCACTTCTGTCGCAGAGGCAACATAACGAGAACAGAGTTCATTTTCCTCAACAGTTACAGTTAATGGAGAATCGTTTTCAAGGCTTTTTATCTTTTGGGATTGGTTTTGGGCTTCCTGATTTTGAGTATTCAGGGGGACTCCATAGATAGTCGATACTTCACGGGCGACCCCAATGACACTTAAACAATCCGGACGATTTGTTGTGATTTCAAGGTCTAAAATGCCGTCTTCTTTTTCGGGGACGATTCTTGGTGGCGCCGGTTCAATAGAGGAAACTTCGAAACCATGCGCAGTGATGGCGTCTGCCAGATCTTGCACACTGACATCAATCGTCACAAATTCACGAAGCCAAGAGACGAGAATTTTCAATAGGGAAATTGCTCCAACAGGCGAAGGTCATTTTCATAAAAAAGACGAATGTCTTCTATACGGTACTTTAAAAGCGCAACGCGATCGATCCCGAGTCCAAATGCCCAACCAGTATAGCGTTCAGGATCATAGCCGACCGCCTCAAACACTGCGGGATGCACCATTCCACAGCCCAAAATTTCAAGCCATCCAGTTTTTTTACAGACAGGACATCCCGCCCCATGGCAAAACACACATGTGATAAATACTTCCGCGCTCGGTTCAGTATAAGGAAAGAAGCTGGGCCTTAGCATGACTTGTGTCTCGCGATCGAACAGGTTCCTCAAAAAAACTTCAAGTATCCCTTTTAAGTCAGACATTGAAACGTTTTCCCCCACGACCAGTCCTTCAATTTGTTGAAACATTGGAGAGTGAGTGAGGTCAGGATTGTCTCGGCGGTACACTAGTCCTGGGGCTATGATTCGCACGGGGGGCTCATGGTCTTCCATGTACCGAATCTGCATTCCTGATGTATGGGTGCGTAGAAGTGTCGGTGGTAGTTCATTAGGTTGTGTCGAACGTAACGATGTTTCTAGGTATAACGTATCCTGCATATCTCTGGCAGGATGTTCGGATGGCATGTTGAGAGCTTCAAAATTATGATAGTCGTCCTCAACTTCAGGACCGTGTAGTATCTCGAAGCCAAGGCCAGTGAAAATTGATTCGAGTTGTTCTCGGAGAATAGTAAGAGGATGCCGACGGCCAAGTTCTACTGGGCGGCCAGCTAGTGTGACATCTATTTGGTTAAAGGAATCAGTCTGTTTACTGATGTTCTTGCGTCGGTCTGATAACGCGGTATCAATTTCGAGCTTAAGTTCATTAGCTTGTTTGCCAAGACTTGGGCGTGTATCGATCGGAGCAGAAGAGATCGATTTGAGAAGCGCTACGAGCGCTCCACGTTTTCGACCTAAGTATGCATCTCTAAGTTCTTGAAGTTCGCGTTCTGTTTTTACCTTCTCAAGATCTGAAAAAAAATTAGTCTTGAGTTGGATGATGCTGGGAGTTGAGGTCACGCGCTCTTAGCTTGTGTTGCCAGATGTGCGAATGCATCCGGTTCACGTACGGCAAGGTCAGCAAGGGCTTTTCGATCTAGCGTTATGCCAGCTGTCTTAAGGCCGTGCATAAATTGACTGTAACTGAGGTCGTTCGCCCGGGCCGCCGCGTTGATCCGGATGACCCACAGTCTTCGAAAGTCCCGCTTTTTCAGTCGTCGGCCGACGTAGGCATACGACAATGATGTGTCGACAGCCTCTTTTGCAGCTCTGTACAGCTTGCTTTTAGTCTGGTAAAAGCCTTTGGCACGAGCTAGTAGACGGCGTCGTTTCGCGCGTCGGATGATTCCCCTTTTTACTCGAGGCATTATTAATTCCTTATCTGGATAAACAGGATACAGGAGACTGCTAAAAGAAGAAAACGTTTTACCTGTTAGAAATGAATATTTTGCAGGAAACAACTGTTTCGGCTTGTCTTTATTTGTATGGAATCATTCGTTTTATTCGAGGGATATCAGCTTCATCAACACTGGTCGTTCCTCTTAGGTCGCGACGCCGTTTTGGAGTCTTTGTCGTTAAGATATGACTTTTAAAAGCACTGCCTCTACGGACTTTTCCGGTTCCCGTTGTTTCGAATCGTTTGGCAGCTCCACGATGAGTCTTTAGTTTAGGCATTTTTCTGTCTGTAGCTCCTAGCTAGGAAGAAGGTAAATCGAAAACAGGGTGAATGACAAGCTATTCTGTTATTAACGTAGCTTCTTCCGAAAATCTAAGTTCCTTTTCGAGCGGTTCCTTTGTTTGGGGAAAGAATGGTGTGCATCTGGTTTCCTTCCATTCTTGGTATATTTTCCTGTATTGCGCTTTCACCTAAATCTTCGACGAGCCGCTCAAGGATATGGCGTCCAAATTCAGGATGGGCCATCTCCCGCCCTCTAAAAAATATTGTTGCTTTCACTTTGTCTCCGTGTGCCAAAAAACGTTCGATATGTTTCTTTTTAAATTGATAATCATGCTCGTCGACTTTGGGGCGAAATTTTATTTCTTTGATCTCGATTGTTTTCTGGTGCTTTCTTGCCTGTCGTGTGCGTTTTTGTTCTTCGTACTGATAACGTCCATAGTCAGTAATCCGACACACAGGCGGCTGGGCCGTTGGTGAGACCTCAACGAGGTCAAGGCCTTTGTCCTTCGCGATGACCAGAGCCTGCTGCGGGGGCATTACACCTAATTGCTCACCTTCGTCGTCGATGACTCGGACTTCTCGTACTCTGATACGTTCATTAACTCGTGTGCGGGTTGCACGAAAATCACGGCGTGGTCCTCGTCCTAAAGCGATAACAAACTCCCTTCCTGAATTAATATTTTAATCTGAAACATTACCCTTACACTGTATCTCTTCAAGGGCAGCTTGGGTAAAAGATTCAAGGCTCTGCCCTCCTTGATCGCCGACCGTGCGTTTTCTGACGGCAACGGAATTAGATTCTACTTCCCGGTCTCCGACTACGAGCATGTAGGGAATCTTTTGTAGCTGTGCTTCACGAATTTTATACCCGATCTTCTCTTGGCGGGAATCTAGTTCCACGCGGAGTCCCGCACCAGAGAGGTGTTTGAGCACTGTTTCCGCGTGGGTTCCATGCCTGTCAGCGATCGGTAAAATGATCGCCTGAACAGGTGCCAGCCAAAGCGGAAAAGCTCCCTCAAAGTGCTCTATTAATAGCGCAATAAAACGTTCAAAGCTTCCAAAGATAGCTCGATGGATAACAACAGGAATATGTTCGCCGTTATCTGCTCCGATATATTTCAATCCAAATCGTCTGGGTAGCTGATAGTCGAGTTGGATGGTGGCGCATTGCCATTTTCTCCCGATCGCATCGCTGACATGGAAATCGATCTTTGGGCCATAAAAATTACCTTCGCCCTCAGAGATTTCGTAATCGTGTCCAGTTGATTCAAGTGCAATTTTAAGTTGTTCCTCAGCGTGATCCCAAGTGACGCTTTCTCCAAGATGGTCGTCAGGACGCGTGGAAAGTTCCATCGCATAAGTAAGATTAAAATCCTTATAGACTCCACCAATTAATTTTAGAAGTTGGGTGACCTCTGTTCCTATTTGGTCTTCGGCAACAAAGCAGTGCGCATCGTCTTGGGCGAATTGCCTTACCCTGGTTAGTCCAGATAAAACACCGGAAGCTTCGTTTCGATGGAGTATACCTTGGTCAGAAAAGCGCAAAGGAAGATCCCGATAGCTACGCACTTCGCTCGCAAAAAGTAACATATGCCCGGGGCAATTCATCGCCTTCAGCCCAAAGGGTTCTCCTTCGGACTCTACTAAGAACATGTTTTCTCGATAGTGTTCCCAGTGCCCAGATGTTTCCCAGAGTTGTTTGTTAAAGACCAGAGGCGTGCGAACTTCGTGATAGTTTCCTGTGTCTAAAGTTTCACGCATATAAGTCGACAGCAGTGTATAGAGCTTTGCCCCTTTTGGCAGCCAGAATGGTGAACCTGGTGCCCAATGATGAAAAGCAAAGAGTCCCAAGTCACGACCGAGCTTGCGATGATCTCGTTTCTTTGCCTGTTCAAGTCGGGCAAGATGTTCTTTTAAGAGAGATTCTTTAAAGAATGCTGTTCCATAGATTCGTTGCATCGGTTGATTTTTTGAGTCACCCTTCCAGTATGCATTCGAACTGTTCAGCACCTTAAAAGCCTTAAGTCTTCCAGTGGACGGAACGTGAGGACCTGTGCAGAAATCAATAAAGACGTCATCGATGGAATAACACGAAACGACATCGCCGCCTTTTTCTTCTATCAACTGAACCTTGAGAGGTTCTCCTTTGTTTTTAAAGTACGCCTTAGCTTCTTCTTTGGCAAGCATCTTGCGTTCATAAACAAGGTCTTTAGAAGCTAATTCCAGCATCTTTTTTTCGATTGCGATCAAATCTTCTGGAACGAATGGCCGATCTACAATGAAATCGTAGAAAAAACCTTCGTCGGTAGGAGGTCCGATGCCACACTGGGCTTCTGGAAAAAGGTCGGTGACGGCCGCCGCCAGTAAATGTGCTGTGCTGTGTCGGTAAAGTGTAAGAGCTTCCGGGCTTTCGATTGTGACGATTCTGATTGAAGAATCGTTTTCAATAGCATGGGAGAGATCAACCATATGATCGTTGACAAATGCGGCCAACGCTTTTTTTGCCAAACGCTGTGAGATTCCTTCTGCAACTTTTAGTGCGGAAGTCCCAGCAGGTATTTCTCTTGTTGTTCCATCCGGGAGGCTTATCGTAACTTCATTCATAGATGCAATTTTGTGAGTGTTTAAAATTATTCTTAAAGACGGGATAGTTCAAAGCGTGTGGTAGGCGCGGGCGGACTCGAACCGCCGACCTCCACGATGTCAACGTGGCGCTCTAACCAACTGAGCTACGCGCCTATCTTCTAATACATTGGTCTCCGTTTGGAGGGTTTCAAGAGCTTGTTCGAGAATCAGATCGTTAAGAGGTGAAGGTTCACCAAGTTCTACAACTGGCACCTCGACGTCAACCGTTGGTTCAACTCCTACTCGATGTAAAGGTTGTTCGGAAGCTTTGATATAGCGCGCCCAAGAGAGCCATAAACCTGAGCCGTCAGGAAGTTTGACCAGTTTTTGAAGACTGACGCGACCAGCAGTCCGTTGTCCAACCGATTGGGCTCGTTCATTACTCAGGAGACTGGAAACAAATAGTTCAGCTGCATCGGCAGTGCCATAGTTAGTCAGCAGAGTCATAGGTAAGGTGGTAATGAACTTATCACTGTTAGCTTCAATCGGGAATTGTTCTTTTCCTTCTTCAATTCTATACAACATTGTGCCCGCATCAAGAAACAAATTGGCAGCGGCAATTCCCTCACTGAGTGATCCCCCAGCACAATTTCGAACATCAATTATCAGATGCCGTAAGTTTTGTTTTTCAAGTGTCATCACCTGCTTTTCAAGATCGGTCGCAATTTCTTCAGTGATATGTTCAATTCGAAGGTAACCGATATCACCGTCGAGTATCTCACTCGATAGTTCGGGCGTGGAGATATTTTTTCGTACTAGTTCAATGTCGTACGGCTCAGAGGTGTTTCCGCGAAGAAGAGACAATCGAACTATCGATTCTGGTTGCCCATGTAATCTTTCTTTGATTTCGAAGGTAGACAAACGTCTCGTAGTTTCGTCGTTGATTGCTCGAAGGTAATCTCCGGGCATTAAACCTGCTTCATCAGCCGGAGAATTGTCACGAACTGCCACGATTTGCGCATAGTACTGACTTACAACTTCAATCCCGAGTTGTCCAGTGACCTTGTTGCTAGTTTGTTCGATTGTTTTCACAATATCAGGAGACAAATATGTACTATCGCTATCGAGTCCATTAGTTAAACCTTGAAGTGCACCTGTCATTACTTTGTCAAGATCTGTTTGTTGAACATAATTGTCAGCGATCAGTGAAACAACATCTTCAAAAATACGAAGATGGCGGTAAATGTCCTCACGAGCCGAAACGTGACCTAGAAAACCTCCAATTAGCGTGAAGGCAATTATCGGAATCGTAAACAAAAGAAATATTAAGCGTGGTTTTTTTCGCATCTGCTTGCTGTCTTAAATTTGCATCGAAAAAACTTTAATCATTCTAATGGATCAGTGGACAGACCTGCCACTCAGGATTAGGCTAATTTCATGCGAATCCTCGGAGTTGATTTTGGTGAACGGCGAATTGGCTTAGCTATTAGTGATGTTTCTGGTACTCTCGCGGTGCCACTAAAAGCAGTAAAGTCTTTCTCGAGTTTCGAAGAGGCCATAGAGGCTGTTGGAGCTGAAATTGAATTTCTTATGTTGGAGGAGGATGGCCTTGGTGCTGTTGTTGTCGGTCTACCGTTTGGTCTCGACGGGAAAATTCACAGGCAAACGGATCGTGTGAAGACCTTTGGTAAAGCCTTAAGCCAGCGTGTATCGATTCCAGTGGAATTCCAGGATGAACGACTCTCCAGCCGAGAAGCAGAGAGGGTATTAGCTTTACGAGAGAAAGATTGGCGTAAACGTAAGAAGAAATTGGATGCTGTAGCTGCAGCAGTTTTTTTGCAAGAATATTTGAATCGCCAAGAGGGCTAAGAAAGAATTTTTAATGTTACGTAGACTACTGTTGTTATTCGGCCTTCTTGTCATAGTCGTCGTGGCAGCGACAGTGTTCGCTGTTAATGGTTTGATTAAGCAAAGTGAGGCACCGTTTCGAGGATATTCGACAGGTGAAGTGTTTGTTGAAATTAAAACTGGTGACTCAACACAAGTAATTGCTAAAAAGCTAGTCGATAGCGGTGTGGTTAGAGGGTATTGGCCTTTAAGGCTGGCAGTTTGGCGATCCGGTCAGGAACGGAAACTTCAAGCCGGTGAATATCAATTTTCGGAAGCGGTGAGTCCTGCAGAAGTTGTCCATATTCTTGCGAAAGGGCGCGTATTTCTTCGTCGAATAACGTTTCCGGAGGGACTCAATATTGAGGAAATGGCGGAAGTATTCGCTTCAAAGTGGTTTGGCGCACGTGAAAGCTTTATTTTAGCGTCTCGTCGAGTTGAACTCATTAAAGATCTTGATTCCGACGCAGAAAATCTTGAGGGCTATTTGTTTCCAGAAACGTATTCGCTGCCTCGTGACGGAACTGCAATGGATTTAGTGGAGGCGATGGTCGCTCAATTCAGGACTGCGTTCGTTAATCAATTAAAAGGTGATTTGGTGGCAGGTGAGAGAACAGTTCGAGATATAGTGACGCTTGCTTCGTTAGTCCAAAAAGAAACGGGAAATTCTTCTGAACATTCACTTGTTTCGGCCGTCTTTACAAATAGGTTGCGTATTGGAATGCGACTTCAGTGTGATCCCACCGTAATCTATGCGCTTCAACTTGACGGAAGTTACGATGGGAATCTGACTCGTGCAAACCTTCAATTTGATTCTCCGTACAATACTTATGTTTATGGAGGCCTTCCTCCTGGTCCGATTGCGTCCCCCGGACTTGAGGCTTTGAGATCAGTGTTTGAACCTGCTGATGTTAGTTACCTATATTTTGTTAGCCGAAATGATGGTAGCCATGCATTTGCTGACACATTACGTGAACATAACAGGAATGTAAGAAAGTACCAGATTGAGTACTTTCGTCGTCAAAGAAACTAAAGGTAGTGATTAGGCAAGGTAAGAACGCGCATATAACGAAACTTTAGTCACGTGGTGGTGTGCTGTTTGTCATCAAATTCTGATTCCACCTGTGCCATCCTTCGATTTCAGTGTAGAACGATGCATTCGTATCGATACCTCTATGGAGATTATGTTCGAAGACATTGTTAAAGGACGTTTGTTGGACATTAGAAGTGGAAATCCTATCGAAAAGTATTCCTCCGAAGGCAAGGTAAGCTGCTAGGAGTGTCAAAATTAAATTTAAGCTTTGCCCTGTTAGGTAAAGACGAATCGGTTGTCCACCCGATACTTGTTTTCCTAGTATTTTAAAGCTTGACTCTAGTCCGATGCTCACGAAAGCTAGGCAGAACAGCCAGCCTCGGAAGTCCGAGGTGACATCAAGAATGTGTGCGACACGACTTTCACCAACTGTCGGAAGCAATGCAAAAGAGAAAATAAGAGACATTGCGACGAATCCAATAATAAATTTTGGAAACCGATTCCAGATCTCACTAGCCGTAGGTTTCCTAGCATTTGAATTGTTTTCAAATTTAGAAACCCATAAAAAGGCTACGACCAATCCAAGAACCCCTATGAGTGTGTTTTGAATCATTTTTACTATTGCGGCAATTTGTTCAGCTTGGTTTCCAAGTAATGCTCCGGCAGCGACGACTGCACCGGTCGAATCAACAGTGCCGCCGATCCATGCGGCGCCTACAATGGGATTCATGTTGCTAGCCCTGATCATGAATGGCATTAATACCATCATTAGCACTGTAAAGATTAGAGACATGCCAATGGCAAGAGTTAAATCTTCCTTTTTTGCTTTTGTTGCTGCGGCGATAGCTACTGCTGCTGATACTCCACAGACTGAAGTCGCGGCGGCAATTACCATGACGAGAGATCGATTCGTCATTTTTAAAATTCTTGTTCCGTATAGGTACATGAAAAGGATGACGGTCGGTGTAACTATCCATGCAACAAATAATCCGGGTAGACCGAGAGTAAGTATGTTGCTGAACAATACTTCTGCACCGAGAAGAACGAGGCCAGTCTTGATATATAGTTCGCTTCTCAAGGCGGGTTTGACCCAAGCAGGTGTTTTTACAGTATTTGAAATAACTAGACCGATTCCTAGGGCCCAGAATGCATAGCCAAATCCCACGGCCCTTATGTTTGTCTGCTGGGCCATGATGTAAGCCACGATGGCAAGAATGTAAATAGCCAGAAAAGCTTTCGCGTGAGAATGTTTCTTGGCGCCCATCAGACGGGTAGCTAGGCTTGTCAACAGTAGTAGACCGAACCCCAACAACAGAATGTTTACAATACTTCCGATATCGAAAGCTTCAATTGGAGTTGTGCTCCAAGGAGCTACGGTTGGGACGCTTGACACAACGCCCGTTATGGCAAGGATTATCAATAGGGAACCGAGCCAGACTGCCCACCAGTCTTCAAGCTTGAGTAATGAATTTGTAAATCTTTTTATTGAAGGCATTATTTCAGGGGATATTGAGCGGCACCCAATATACGTCCATTTACTGGAACTTGCAGAAAAACAACTATCCGCATCTGACTCTGAAGCCAATCAGAATTAAGACGAATTTGGCCGGCGATCTCATACGTGCCGGTCTCGGAACCTTGTACAAAGGATATTTTTTGAAGTTTTCTTACGACGCCTGTGTGAGTAAGAGTACGGAATGCATTTTCCCCATGAGTAACTTCGGTTTGTATGAAGTTTTCAGTGATCGCAAGCCACGCTTCTGGTAGTAACGTACTCGCAGGAAGCTCGGCGGCCTTTCCTTTAACATGCAGGATAGTTCCGGGGCTAGATATTTTTGTTTGCAGTATAAGTTTCGCCTTCGGCTGTTTGACTGCTGATACGATGACTTCACGTGCTGTTGTGCTTCGGCTACCCACAAAAGCATGCAAGCCATCGACAATCATCATTGGAGTATAGATATTTTCGGTCCCAAGAACTTCTGCGTAATTCCTCTGACGGTCGCTAAACTCTTTTGATGAAAATGGGTCTCTCCATCCGAGACGATTCCAATAGTCGACGTGTTCGCTGAGTGGAATAATGACAGCGCCATTCACGGGTTGATTCCGTGTTAGTGTTTGAAGGAGGTTGTCAGCAGGCGGACAACTCGAACAACCCTGTGAAGTAAATAATTCAATAATAACGGGTGTGTTTGTCTCATTTTCGGAACGTGGTTCTGTTGAAGACATTGACGATACCATTAGGATAAAAACAGCATAAACGCCAATGTGGAATAAAAAACGCCTGCGCATAAAAGCTTCCGTAGGCCTATACTAGTCTTTTCGAAAAGCCTTTCCAATACACAGTGAGGAGTGAATATGTCTAGACGGTCAATTATGGGTACCGTCCTCGTGGCGGTGGCGTTTACTTTACTAGGAGCTGGGCCTGCCCAGGCTCAACTTAGCGACAGAGGAACTTTTCTGGCTAAGCTTGATAATGCATATCAAATTGTTCCGAACGTGACCTACCACGTGGCGAGTGGAGTGGAAAACAAATTGGATTTGTATTTTCCGAAGAACGCCAGCGGTCCTGTGCCTGTAGTTCTGTTAATTCATGGAGGTGGCTGGGTCGGAGGTTTGAAGGAAACTTATGTGATGCGATTATTGCCTTATCTCGAAATGGGGTGGGCCGTCGTAAACGTTGAATATCGAATGGCAAGTGTTGCCTTGGCTCCGGCTGCTGTAGAGGATTGTTTGTGTTCACTTCGTTGGATCGCTAGTAATGCGGAACAGTACAACTTGGATGCTTCAAAAGTCATGGTAACCGGCATGTCCGCTGGAGGGCACCTTTCGTTGACCACGGGGATGATACCGTCTTCAGAGGGTCTTGATCGACAATGTGCGGAGCGTGCTTTCTCAGGACCACGAGCGGCGGACCCCACAAAAGTTGCAGCTATTGTTAATTGGTACGGTATTACTGATGTAGTCGATTTGCTTGATGGGCCAAATACTAAGGGTTATGCAGTCGAATGGCTGGGAAGTCTTGAAAACCGTGAGGAGGTAGCTGCTAGGGTTTCTCCGCTAACTTACGTGAGAAAAGAGTTGCCAGCAGTATTAACTATTCACGGTGACGCTGATCCGATCGTTCCGTATCAACACGCGTTGCGATTGAAAGATAAGCTCGATGCTGCCGGCGTAACGAACGAATTACATACCGTTTCAGGTGGTGGTCACGGTCGGTTTAGTGATTCTGAAACGGTTGAAATTTATACGAAGATTTTTAATTTTCTTTCACAGCATGGTTTTAAAAAGGTGAGTCTTGGTTCGCAGTAAAATCGGTTGCTGAAATGAATTTTATTGATTCGTGGCGTACGTTGGTCACGGCGTGCGTCACGTCGGCTTTAGTCTTCTGTCTTGCATATAGCTATTCTTCTGCTGGTGTTCTTCAAGACCCGCTTGAGAACGCTTTTAAAAATTTCTGGGACGCTCAGTCGACTCAAGATATTTCCTCTGCTACTGAATCTATTCTGTCTGGATCACCCCGAGTTGAGAGAGTGAGGGAAAGACTGAGGGTTGGCCGAAGTTATGCACGTGATGTGCCTACTGGACGACAGGTACTCAGCCGACACAATCAAGACGGTACCGAGCATTTTTATGTTTTACATGTTCCAGTTGATTATGACCCCGCTCTGTCATATCCAGTGAGATTTTATTTGCACGGAGGAGTAATGCGTGCGAAGCAGGTGGCTGGTGAATGGTGGAGGTCTGAAGATCGCTGGATCAAGGAGGATTCAATCGTTGTATCTCCGGCGTCATGGAATGAATCTGTTTGGTGGCAGCGCAGTCAGATAGAGAATCTTTCAGGTTTACTAACTGATCTAAAACGTATCTACAACGTAGATGAGAATCGCGTCTATCTACTTGGTGTGTCGGATGGCGCCACCGGTGC
>Ga0310344_10001548_pt1 | contig 17607 bp, 28 predicted proteins | sample HC15DNA20200_MG_FD_203801 | JGI IMG/M metagenome (GOLD analysis project Ga0310344, IMG submission 203801) | Marine microbial communities from station ALOHA, North Pacific Subtropical Gyre - HC15-DNA-20-200_MG | ecosystem: Environmental > Aquatic > Marine > Oceanic | place: Pacific Ocean: North... | reverse complement strand
TTAAGTAAAATTTTGAAGTATGTTGATATGAATCAATATGAATTAGAAAGATTTGAATCTGAGAAACGAACTGAGGAAAAACGTAAAAAAATATGAGCTATAAGATTTCAAAATCAGATGACGAATGGAAAAAGATTCTTACACCAGAACAATTTGATGTTTGTAGAAACAAAGGAACCGAAAGAGCATTTACAGGGGTATATTGTAATACTAAAGACAATGGTACGTACAATTGTTCATGCTGTAATGCAAAACTTTTTTCATCCGAAACAAAGTTTGATTCCGGCACAGGGTGGCCAAGTTTCTTTAAGCCAATAGATGATGAAAACATAGAATACATAGAAGACCGTAGTTTTGGAATGGTCCGTATTGAGGTTAACTGTAAAAACTGTGGTGCACATCTTGGACATGTTTTTGATGATGGACCAAACCCAACAAATCTTCGATACTGCATCAATTCAATTTCATTAGATTTAGATAAATCAGATTAAATAACCATCTGTAGTGATGATTCTATGAGAATAATACTCTGTGGATTTGGTGTTGTTGCACAAAGTTTGACAAAACTTCTTGAATCAAGATCAAATGAATTGTATTCAAGATATGGACTTAAACCAAGAATTGTTGCTGTCTTTGATAGTAAAGGATGTGCATATGATAGTGCTGGCTTAAACTTGCAAAAATTAATTGATACAAAGAAAAAATTTGGTTCAGTGAAAGAATATAACAAATCAAAATCACAGATGACTGGAAATGAGATGATCAAAACTCTTGAGGCGGATGTATTAATTGAAACAACCGCAAGTAATTATAAAGATGCAGAACCTGGCATGACTCACATTACCACAGCAATGAAAAGAAAAATGCATGTTATTTCAGTAAATAAAGGACCACTCGCACTTGCATTTCCATCATTAATGGAAATTGCAAATTTTAACCAAGTACTTCTACGATTTAGTGGCACTGTTGGTGGTGGCACACCAATATTGGATTATGCAAAAAATAGTCTTCGTGGTGAAAAAATCATTTCATTTCAAGGAATACTGAATGGTACAACAAACTACATACTAACAAACATGTCAAAAGGTATGTCATTTGATGAAGCGTTATCTGATGCGAAAGGTAAAGGCTATGTGGAAGCCGATGAATCTCTTGATCTTGATGGTTTAGATGCTGGCGCAAAATTAGTGATCTTAGCAAATTGGATAATGGGAATGAAAGTGACAATGCCTGATATAGTTAGAACCGGAATAAGAAATGTAAGTACAAATGATATAAAAAATGCAGAACGCAATTCTAGCTCAATCAAATTAATTGCCTCATGTGATGATAATCTGACTGTTAGTCCTGTAGAAATCAAAAATGACAATCCATTATGTGTAGATGGAACGCTCAATGCTATTGCATTCACATCTGAGCACTCTGGAACTCAAACCATAATTGGTCGTGGAGCAGGTGGAGTTGAGACTGCAAGTTCTATTCTAAGAGACCTCATTGATATTAGAAACGAGATTTCAAAGGCTTGAAAACAAATCTAATTTCCAAAAGTGAGACAAGTCATATTCTACAATTGGTGTCAGAGCAGTGGAAACAAGAATTACCTAAAATTAAAAATCTTAAGGTTCACTTTATAGATGAAAATTCACAGCTCATGATTGGGAACGGAATAACCATATTAAAAATTAAAAACAAATACTTACCTTTCTTGAATCAACCAAAAATATTAGAAAAATTTCCTAGTGTGACAGTTGATATGGGTGCTGTGAAGTTTATGTGCAATGGTGCAAATGTCATGAGACCAGGAATTAAAAAATATTCAAGCTTTTCAACGGATGATATTGTTTGTGTTGTTGAGGAATCAAAACAAAAATTTTTAGCAGTTGGAACTGCAATGATAGATAGTTCTGAAATGGAGAAAATATCTAAGGGTGAAGTAATAAAAAATTTACATTACATCTCAGACACTCACTGGGAAGTTGCAAAAACAATTTAAAAATTATTTAATATTCTCTGTGAATTCTTTCATGCCATCTTTGTTAACAACTAGAACATCCACACCATCACCACTAAATGAATCACGCATTGTAGCTGAACGAACAGCCTTGATTGCTAAATCAGTAGCTTCTTTCTCTGTCATACTTTCTTTGAATTGTGGATCTAAAACACCTAATGCCATTTCAGCACCTGTTCCAACAGCTGCATACTCATCAGGTAATACTGAACCTAATGGATCGAGTGTGTAAATTGCAGGTTTATCCACCATTCCTCCAACTATAACTTGTGTTAACAGTGGAAAGTATCGTCTTTCATACATCATGTTAGACATCATCTTGGCTACTGTGTTTGGTGGCACATCACGCTTTAATTCCATTTTCCGAATCTTTGCTAGTGCTGAAATTTGTAATGAAAGTATTTGCATGTCAGCAACAAGACCAGCACATGTTGCACCAACCTTAGATGTTATCGGAAAAGTCTTTTTGGTTGATTTACTAACAAGGAAGTTCCCATACGCAATACGTTTTTCGCTTGCAAAAACTACACCATCAGTATATGTTATACCAACTGCAGTTGCGCCAGGCATATACATGCTCATACATTATTCTTCAAATAAGACAATAAAAGTCATTACAAAAAATAGTCGATAACTTTAGTTAAGCGTAATTTAAAAAATGGAGATCATCATTCGGCCGATAACGCTACTGTATTCCATACAGTCTCGTTAGTTGACTAAACACGATCAATCTATCGACGTCGCTTCTTTGCTCCGCCTTTTTTCTTTCCGCCGCCTTTCTTCTTTGCTGGGGCTCTTCGTTTCTTGCCGCCACCTTTCTTGGCACCACCTTTCTTCTTGGCACCACCGGCTTTACGTTTCTTGCCACCGCCACCGCCTTTCTTCTTTGCTGGGGCTCTTCGTTTCTTGCCACCGCCACCTTTCTTCTTGGCACCACCGGCTTTACGTTTCTTGCCACCGCCACCGCCTTTCTTACCTGCGGCTTTTCTTTTTCTTGCGGCCTTCTTTGCTGCAGCGCTGCGTTTAGCTTTTGCTGCTGCGGCTCTTCTTTTACGAGTTCGTGCTGCTTTCTTTGCTGCGGCACTTCTCTTAGCTTTTGATATAGCCATACAACGTCCAAATTTTCTTATGTGTTATATCATACAAGTTACTTGTTTTTGAACAGTTGGTGTAAAAATTTCAAGTTAATTTTTAGAATTTGATCGTGAAAAATTTTCTATTAACATGCAAAAACATTTTGTTGCCTTGTTTAGGAGATCTATTTTTGCAAATTCATTTGGTGAATGCATTCTACAAAAAATATATGATGCACCGATAGAAACACATGGTACGTTTAAAACGCTTACAAACGCATGCATTGGACCAGTTCCAGCGTTAGATACGTTCAAAATATAGTCACCAAAAGCCTTTTTTGCACTATCACAAACCACGTCAACAATTCTTTCTTGTGTAGATGTTCTTGCTGCAGCTTCTGCATTCAAAACCTTGATCGTTATATCGCCAAAACCATTTCTTTTTAAATGCTGTTTAAGTAATTTAACGAGTTTTTTTGGATCCATATTTGGTACTAATCTAAAGTCAATTTTGACTTTAGCGCTAGATGGTAAAACTGTTTTTGCACCAGCACCCGTATAGCCAGATTCAATACCAGCAATGTTACATGTTGGTCCTGCAACAAGTGATTTCTTTGCTTCAAATGCATTTTTATTCGCAACAAAATTTTTTATGCCATATTCTTTTTTGAATCCATTTGCATCAAATGGTTCCTTTCTAATTATTTTTAAATCATTTTTTGATAAAGGTAGTATATCATCATGCCAACCATTAATGACTATAGTTCCATCATTTTTTCGTAGTGTTTTTAATGCATTAATTAGATGCCATGCAGGATTTTTAATGATTGCTGCAAAACTTGAATGAACATCTCTAATCGATTCTTTAGCAGATAATTCAACATACAATAAACCTTTCATTCCTAATCCAACAACTGGACGATTTTTGGTATCAACGTAACCAAATTCCCAAATCACCCCATCACATGAAAATTTCTTTTTGAATTTTTTCAAATATGCTTTGATATTCTCGCTTCCGTTTTCCTCTTCTCCCTCAATACAAAATTTAATGTTACATGGTACATCATTATACTCTCTCAAGTATGATTCAACAGCTTTTATTCGTGTGATTAATTCGCCCTTGTCGTCAGATGCACCACGACCAAAAATTTTGTTTCCTATTATTTTTCCGCTAAACGGTGGATCATTCCATTCTTCAATTGGCTCAATTGGTTGCACATCATAATGATTGTAAAATAATAGTGTACGCGATGGGTTTGATTTTGATTTTACTTCGCCAAAAACTAGTGGTGATGCAGTTTTATTTAATCTAAGAATTTCTGAAGAGATTCCCGCATTTTTTAATATCTTTGATACTAAAACCGAACATTCCTCTATCCCTTCATTTTTTGCTGATATACTTGGTTGTCTGATTAGAGTTTGAAGATCTTTTAGAAGATCATTCATATGTTTGTCAACAAATTTTATAGTTTTTTTGTATTTCATTATTTTATTTTATCAAATGGCTTGAATGCTAATGGTATTGCATCAATAAGATCAGTTGCAATAATATGAGTACCAAATTGTTTTTGAATAATTTTTCCTGCATTACCATTAAGAAATGCTGCTGATGCTGCAGATTCAATTACATTTCTATTTCTTGAAAGCATGCTAGCAGTTAATCCTGATAGAACATCACCAGTTCCACCAACAGTCATTGCCGGAGTCTTCTTAGGGTTGATTAATGTCTTTGTACCATTAGTGATAATATCATATTCACCTTTTAGCAAAATTGTTAACAAATTTTTCTTTGCATGATTTTCTGCAATTGAAATTTTATTTTTTTTGTTGTTTGGTATTTTTTCTCCAAACAATCTCTCAAATTCACCTCCATGTGGTGTGACCAAAACATTTTTTCCTTTTATAATTGGGAGTACTTCTTTTCTTAATGCATTGGCATCAAGCGATAAACGAACATCTCGTTCAATTAATGATTTGATTAATAATTTTAATGCCTCAATGTCCTGCACTGCTAAACCCATACCTATAGCCGCAGAATCAATACCAGCTGGTATTTGGCCCAGAAGTTTCTTTACTGAGCCACGTGTTAGTTTTGAATCAGCCAAAGGAATTACAATAAGATCTGGAGATGCTGCTCTAGTTGCATGTGCATTCACCTTTGGAACTGCAGTGTAAACTAAATCTGCACCAGCACGTAATGCAGCAAGTGATGATAAAATTGGTGCACCGTGATACATGTAACTACCACCAACAACCAAAACTTTCCCATTATCACCCTTTCTAGAATTTGATCTCCGTGTAGGAATGTACTTTTTAACAATGCTAGCAGTTAATGTTTTACTTGACAATTTTTTTCACTCTTTTTTTATTTCCACTCTTATCAAAATAGACTTTTCGTGCTATCGCCAGATATGTAGTGTGTCCAATTCCTCTGTAAGAATGTCTTGTTTTTCCTTCACGTGCTTCAATATGACGAATTATATGCTCTGTACAATCAATATCAGAGAATTCATTAGTCACAAATGCTGATGAAATTTTTTCTAATTGATTCATTGTAGGACAAATTGCAACAATAATTCCACTTCCTTTAAGCATTTTTCTTGCTTGTGGAATGACATTCCATGGGTCACCAAGATCAATTATAACCATATCTACATCACTAACAGGCATTTTCTTTACCGTTTTGAGATCTTTTTTGTGCATTGTTACATATTTTAGCATTCCAGCTTTCTCGATGTTTCTCTTTGCGATTTCCATAAATTTTGGCTCAACATCAAATGTATCGATATGGCCACGTGGACTAACAATACTAGCAACAAATGTCGTTAATGAACCACTCCCAGTTCCGATCTCCACAACTTTTTGACCTGATTTTAATCCTGTTCTCGCAGCAATGTAACCAAAATCTTTTGGATAAACAATCTGAGTTCCATGCTGCATTTTCATTACATAATCATGAATAGTTGGATTTAGTAAGTAAACATATTTGTCCTTGTTTGTAATTAATCTAGAACCAAATTCCTTGCCAATGGCATCTGCATGTTTGATAATTCCTATATGCGAGTGAAATTGTTCTTTGCGTTTAATTTTAAGCAACCATTTCTTTGAGTCACTATAAAAAAATAATACATTATCCCCATGCTTAATTTTTGACATACTGAAATATACTAATTGTTTAGTTTATAATCTAACGGTTCTATGTTCCCCGTTGGTTTCCCCATTTAATCACATGCATTCTAGGCGAGAATCCTAAGTTACTTTTTTTAGCCATGAAAAATACATTCTTCTCTCGTGCGAGCATTTCTTCCTTTGTTATTGCCTGAGTCATTAGAAGAACCCTGTCTTGACTCAATCTATGTTTTTGAATAAGTTGTTTTATTTCAACAAGATCACTTTCTTTTTCAACTACATACTTGAAATAACAATTCCTTTGTTTGGAAAAAAATCCATAGCATTCATTATCTTCACACAGTTCTAATGGGTTTCCGGAATTGCTAGTTTTTGGTGAAACATTCCATTGATCAATTAACACTGATAAAGCGTTGTTAGGCAAGATTGTTCCATTGGTTTCTATTTCAATATAAAATTCTGGTTTTAGAAATGTTAGCAATTCAGCCAAGTCATCTTGCTGCATTAATGGCTCACCACCTGTAATTACTAAATGCCTAAATTTTGATTGCTCTAATATACCTCGAATATTTTTAATTGAAATGTCTTTTACTTCTTTTGAGTAATCAAAATTTTTCCAATCCCATGTGTATTTTGTATCACACCAACTACATTTCAAATTACACTCAGCGGTTCGTAAGAAAACTGCTGGTTTACCAGCATTGGTTCCTTCACCCTGAATTGACTCAAAGATTTCACTAATTTTCATAATTTAGCAAGTAAACTGAGTAATTTATAATCAATTGCTCACTATATTAGAAAATGATTTTAATCTCAACATATAATCATAATGGATGGGATTATTTACAAAGACCAAGTCAGAAACTCTTACAAAATGCAGTAAGTGTGGTAGTAATCTACACAGTTCAGATAGACTTGAACGTCATATGAAAATTGCACATGATAAGAAAAATGATAAATGTAGAAATTGTGGTAAAGAATTCCGTGATCCTGAGGATTTACGAAAACATAAAAAGAAATGTAGATAGTTATTCATTAGAAGTAATTTTGTTATTGTCATCGTGGAATTTTATGCTGGCACGTCGTCTTCTCACCAATATGTAATAATTAATTAGTTTATGGATCTGCTCTTCTGCTGTCAAACCATGTTCATTACTTTCTAATAAAAAATCTATGTAATCATCCTCACTGAATTTTATTGTAATTTTACGCAGAATGGAGATACAACATTAGTACTATTACATGTTCATTGTGTTAATCGTTAACTATTAGTCATCTATTGATTAACAGAATTCATGAAAAAATGTATTATTTGTGGGTGTAAAGATCATAAGCTTGTAGGCTGTATACAGCATAAAACAAAAAAATGCAGTTGCTATAATAATGGTTAATCCTCACAAAAAACCGTAAGGTAGTTTTCTAGTAGAGAGTATTTGAACATTAATGAATAAACTGAAAACGTTTTTGCCGATATTTTTTTTCTAGTGAACCAATAATAGGAATTGAATTCCCACAAAACTGGCAGTTATTATTTTTATCAAGAAACCAATCTTGTATATCAAATCCATATCTTTTCACTACAATTTTTTTACATTCAGAACAGTAGGTATGCTCCCAAGGATGACCTGGGACATTACCTAGATAGACATACTTTAGACCAACATCTCTTGCAACTCTATAATGGTTTTCAAGAGTTTTGATTGGAGTTGATTCATAATCCAACATTTTATAATCTGGATGGAAACGTAGGAAATGGATTGGCATCTCTGGTCCAAATTCATCTAGTACAAACTTTGATAATTTTCTAGCGTGTTCTAGACTATCACCTACCTTTGGTACAATTAGATCAGTGATTTCAACATGAATGTTAGTTTTGTCACGGATTTCAATTAGAGAATCAAAAATTGGTTGAGGATCTGGAACGGCGATAAATTTTTTTGTGAATTCTGGTTCAGCACTCCCCTTAAAGTCAACAGTAATACAATCTAGAAATTCATTCATCATTGAAACAGTCTCAGGTGTGTCATAACCATTTGATACAAAAACGTTAAAGAGTCCTTTTTTGTGTGCTGCAATTCCACAATCACGTGCAAATTCAATAAAAATTGATGGTTCATTATACGTATATGCAATACCCTGTGCACCATAACGTACTGCTGTATTTGCAACATCGTCAGGCGTCATATCCACACCCTCAACTTTTCTTCTTTGACTAATATCCGAATTTTGACAATATCTACAAAGCCAGTTACATCCTGTTGTTGCTATTGAGTAGATTTGGCTACCTGGATGATAATGAATTACTGGTTTTTTTTCAATTGGATCAACATGACCTGCGATAACCTTTCCGTAAACATATAATTGTAATTTTCCATTTTCATTTCCTCGTATACCACATAATCCAATCTGATCTTTTTTTATTTCGCAATACCTAGCGCATGCTGTACATTTAACTTTGTCATCAGACATTTTCTCAAAAAGTATGGCCTCTCTTGTCATAATTATATAAAATAATAATTGTATATAGTATTATAGAATTTTTTCTACTAGACAGAATGGAAACTTCTTTCCAGCGTTAGCAATCACAAGTTCTTCCTTTGCTAATACTCTGATTTTTGAGTATTTTTTTTCCACTGCCAAATTTTGAGTGTATGATATAATTTGGTTTATCTGATCTGATATGCCAAAAACTATTGTTAATATCATTGTGTCATCAAATGATTCTGATTCTGAGATTATACCTAAACTTTCCACTTTTCCATGTTTTTTTAAGCATAAAATATAGCCTTGTAGGTTTAAACTATCAAAATTTGATTCAATTAATGGAATCCATCTCCATGATTCAACAAAACGTATGTTAGCGAAATCGATCAAATCAGAAATTTTAATCGGCTCAAATTTTATTTTATCACAGTTAGTTTTTTTGGATGATATTGAATAATAATTCCACACTGATATTATACTATAATTCAATTTTTTAACAAGATTCAACGAAGATGTATTTTCTGATTCAATTAACATGTTAAGATGTGATATACCAGAATTTTTAGCGATTTTTTCAAAATGTCTAATAAGATTTGTCGCATATCCTTTTTTCCTATGTCCTTGTTTAACTCGAATTCCCTCTAACCAAATCATATTTTCATTTTGATAAGTGACCCCATGGCACATTCCAATTGCATTATTGTCTTTTTCTAATATTAGAAGATGCCCATCTTTTTCCCATGAATCCCAAACTTCATGAATATAATCACCCCACGAGAATGTATCCTTACAGAAACTTAGTATTTCTGCCTTATCAGATGGAAGGTTATTTCGAATTTGTGCCAATTATGCTAGGAGGTTTATTATGAATAATTTAAGCAGTTCATTAGTAATTATTTTTCTAAATAGAGAAAACTGAATTAGGAAGATTTGTAGAGTTAGTATATCATGGATTTTGATAAAATTTCAATAGATGATGGAGTATTACTAGTACAAATGGCAAGAAGAGCTGTCACAGAATATCTCAGTAGTAATAAAAAAATAATAAATTCAGAGTTTGATGAAAAATTTAGTTTTAATGCTGGAGTTTTTGTGACAATTAATGATGAATCTGGACTCAGAGGTTGTATAGGTTATCCATTAGCAGTAAAAAAATTATCTAACGCTCTAATTGATGCTGCTATATCAGCTGCTACAGATGATCCAAGATTTTCTTCTGTTAAACAGATTGATCTAAAAAAATTAATTTTTGAAATCACTATTCTAAGTAAAACTGAAAGAATATTTGCAGATTCTACTGATGAAATAATTAATTCAATAAAAATTGGTCGAGATGGATTAATAATTGAAAAAGGATCTCAATCAGGTCTACTCTTACCACAAGTAGCAATTGAATATAATTGGAATGCTAAACAACTTCTAGAACAGACATGTCATAAGGCTGGATTACCAAGTGATTCATGGAAAGATAATACAATAGAGATTTTGAAGTTTCAAGGACTAATATTCAAAGAAACTTCATCTAATGGTAAAATAATTCAAGAAAAGTTTCAATAGAGACATAATACTAGAAAAAACATGGGATTATTCGGAGGTTCAAAACATCCAGAGGATTTGATTAACCAAGCAATGCTATTAATGGAAAGTAAACAGCCAAAACCAGCAATATCACTTTTTAAAAAGGCACTAAAAAATGATCCAAAAAATGTCACCGCGTTGTACAATCAAGGCCTTGCATTTAATCAATTAAAAAAGTATCAAGATGCAATTTCATGTTTTGATCAAGTTATTGAAATTAATCCAAAAGATGCACCATCATATAATAACAGAGCCATTGCTATGGCTGAAACAGGAAATCCAGATGATGCAATGGAATATTATAACAAGGCAATTAAGGCTGATCCAAAATATGCTGCGGCGTATTACAATAAGGGTGTCTTACTAGATAGACAGTTAAAACATGAAGAGGCATTAGACTGCTTGGAAGAGGCAATTAAAATTGATCCAAAAAAAGCAAACCCGCTATTTTACAAAGGAATTGTACTTGGTAAAATGAAAAAACATGAACGTGCATTAAACTGCTTTGAAAATGTTTATCGTACTAATCGTAATCATCTTGATGCATTATTTCAAACTGGTGTTCAGCTCGCTCAATTAGATAGGCATGAAAAAGCAATAATAGTGTTTGACAAAGTTTTAGCAAAATTTGGTAGAAACGTAAATGTTGTTTATGCAAAAGCAAGAAGTAAAGCTGCATTAAATGTGATAGAGGAATCACTTAGTTTACTAAAAGAAGCAACAAAGAACTCAAAAATAATTAAAACATGGGCACGTGAAGATGAAATCTTTGAAAAATTTTTTGATGATCCAGAATTTGAAAGTATAGTAAGATAATTAAATAATTTTTTTCCGAACTGCGTCAATTCGTAAAATCTTAATTCTTTTCTTAGGACCGATTAATCTTGCCTCATAAATTGGTACATATATTTCCAAAATATCTTTAAGTTCAAGATTCTCCTCCGATGATTTTATGCCAGCATCTGCAGGCTTCTTAAGTTTTGATATTAGTTTTGAAAGTGCTGCATCAATTGTAATTTCAGGTCGTCTGATAGAATCCTTATCATCATTTATTGTTTTTTTAGGATGTTTTTCTAATAGTTTTATTGTATCACTGTATGAAAGCTTTAACAATTTACCATGATGATCAAATGAAATATCATCTGTATTTTCAAGTAATACTCGCTCCTGCATTTCAATTTTAACTTTATTTTTGAAAGATGGTTCTAGCTTACTTAGTACACCTTTCTTTTTTTTAACTGGAAATACCTTATCATCTATTAGTATTTCTTGAACATTTTTGTCAACAGATAGTGTGTGAGTTGCATCACGTATGAAGTCAACAGAGTACTTCCCAGTTAAAAGTAGAATTGCCTCAAAATGTAAGTTTAAAGAATGAAGGTGAATTTCACTTTTTTTAGGTTTATGAAGTAATGTTTGAAATAATTTAACTTTTCTTGAATCAACCATCTCTTCCGCGGTATCAGAATCAAGATACGGTTTTAATGAAATTACTTTTGTTTTTACTTTGATTTCTGACATATGACTACATATGATATATTTGTCTATTTTTAAATCATGTTAAACTAAGAGACATATACAACATAACAAGCATGCAAAATATGCAAAAAGATAATATTTTTACTAAAACTGGAATTCCTAGTAAGAAAGCGAAAACAAATTATTTCACTGGAAAAATTTCTGCAAAAGATATTTCAGCAAGGATCAAGCCCAGCAGTGAAAAAATCTACCATGTCATATTCAAAAATGGTTCAAAGACAAAACTGCATTATCATACTGGTGGACAGACATTGATAGTGACTAGAGGAAAAGGTAATTTAGTAATCTACAAAAAAATAGGAACCGGTATTAAAAATTTTAAAATTAAAAAAATAAAATCTGTTAATCTCAATAAAGGTGACTGTGTTCACATTCCTCCTAATAGACTTCATACACATGGATCTGTAAACATAAATGAAGACTTTGCACACATTGCCATTAATTCATTTCCAAAAAAGAATTTAGAACCAAAAACAATTTGGTATGAATCAGATTTCAAGGCAAATGTCACTGAGAGATTACTATAAATGAATTCAAAAAAAATTGATACGCTATATGCATTTGCAGCAGAAGAGGGTACACAAGTTAAGCAAATTTTTGCTCCTGCAGATACAGATAATCTTATCCGGTTTAGTATTGCACATTGTACAATAAATCCAGGTAAAGTCTCAAAGCCACATTCTATGAAGACGAGTGAGGTTTACTACATTTTACAAGGAAAGGGAATTATGCATATGGATGAAGAGCAAAAACCAGTTGTAAAAGATGAAGCAATCTTTATTCCACCAAACGCAAGGCAATTTTTAGAAAATAATGGTGATGTAGATCTTATTGCACTTTGCATAGTAGATCCTGCCTGGAAGGCAGAAGATGAAGTACTTGGTTAGAATTGTTTTTATCATATAATACTAATCATTCTCTAGTTGAACACAACACACGCACGTCAAATTTTATCTGTAGGTAATGATGCTTCTTTTGATGAAGTCAAATACTCATACAGAAAATTAGTTTTGCAATACCATCCTGATAAAAATAAAACAAATGGCAATGATGCTAAATTCAAGAAAGCCACTGAGGCATATCATTATTTAAAAAATCAAAATAAACATTCGAACTCAAAAAATTTATTTTCGAAAAAACCACAAAATGAGCGCAAACAAAAACCTGAATCCAAATTTTATACAAGAGCAGATTGGAATTCTAATGGCAAAAATGAAACACCACAAGAAGATTGGAGTAAATTCACTCGTGAGTTTGAGGAAGATCAGGATTGGTGGAAGCAATATGAAAAAAAATTCTGGAATGAATATGACTCAACTATAAATCAAAACGGAATGAAAGACGAACCACAGCAATTCAAAACGAAACAAAATAAAATTGATATTGGCGTGCATGTTGATAAGAGTTTATGCATTGGCTGCTGTAGTTGTGAGACTATTGCTCCCGGTGTTTTTTCAGTTGACAAATCAACACAAATGAATCCAAAATCTAATGTTTACAATAGAAAAGGTGAAAGTAACTTGAAGATAATTAATGCTGCAGAAACATGTCCAACAAAAGCTATAATCGTTGATGATTTAACTACTGATGAAAGAATTTTTCCATATTAATTAATCTGAAGTTTACTGCATAATTCATCAACTTCAGATTCAGATAACTCAATTTTTTGTGAAAACATTGAATGTACTGAACCAGCAGAATCATCTTTGCTTCTTGGAATAAGATGTATGTGTACATGTGGTATCTCTTGGCCACTATCTTTACCATTATGAACTGCCACCAAAGTTGCACCTGTCAAAGAGTCAATATTGGAAATTAGATTCTGAACTATAGAAAAAACTTCAGTGTTAATGTCGGTAGGTAGATCTTGGAGTTTTTCATAATGGTTTTTTGGAATTACTAATGCATGTCCTTTTGCCAATGGAAATGCATCTAAAAATCCTACACAAGATTCTGTCTCAACAAGAATTTTTGCTGGAATTTCTTTTGATGCTATTTTACAAAATATGCAATTCATCACTCATCTGGATATACAATTGTTGCCCAAGGTAGTCCATCTCCATACTTTATTGTGACTGATGTTCCTTCTTTAAGATTACAGTTTTCAATTGTTTTTGGAATTCCGTCTAATGTATCAACATAACAATTACCATCAGCAGAACTGAAAATTTCAACTTGTTCTGTCACATCTTCACGAATAAAATTCCAAAATGGAAATACAAGTGTACCAAGAACTATGCCAGCAACCGCTAATGAACCTAAAAAGATAACTGCATATTTTTGACCGTCAGATAATTCCATATTTTCTGATGAAAGATTTTACATTAATAGATTTTTACCACATGCCACCGGATTCTTGAAATCCTTGTTTACCATCAATTTTTTTTTCTGGTACATTTCCATGAGCTTTTTTCATATGACGTTCAAGTCTTTCAGGTAGATGCAAATCTAATCCACATTCTTTACACTTAGTTTCAGTTGAATTTCCTTTTTTTCCAAAAAGACCCATACGTTATAATTTCTATGAGCTTATAAAACGGTTTTTCATACTAGGTACGTTGACAATTAAAAACATTACAGTTTTGGGCTCTGGAGTAATGGGACATGGAATAGCACAAGTATCTGCTACAGCAGGATATAATATAGTTCTTCGAGATATCAAACAGGAGTTTCTAGACAGGGCAATGGAAAAAATTCGTTGGAGTTTAGACAAACTTGTCACAAAAGAAAAGATGTCAAAGGATGAAGCTGATGCGATTTTTTCAAGAATTATGCCAGTTGTAGACTTGGATGATGCAATTAAAGATGCTGAACTGGTAATTGAGGTTGTTCCAGAAATAATGGATTTAAAAAATCAGGTTTATGCAGAATTAGACAAGGCTGCAAAACCAGACGTGATCTTTGCATCAAATACAAGTACACTTCCTATTACAGAGATTGCAAATACAACATCACGCCCTGATAAATTTATTGGAATTCATTTTTTCAATCCACCACAACTAATGAAACTTGTAGAAGTGATTCCAGGTGAAAAAACATCACAGGAGATAACTGATCTTACACTAGAATTTGTGAAGTCAGTAAACAAGCAGGCAGTGTTATGTAGGAAAGATGTTCCAGGATTTATTATAAATAGACTTTTCATTCCAATGGTTCATGAGGCATGCTATCTACATGATAGAACAGGTGCTACACTAGAAGAGATTGATTCTGCTGTAAAATTCAAACTTGGTTTTCCTATGGGAATTTTTGAGCTCGCAGACTTTACGGGCATGGACGTAATACATAAGGCAACAGTTGAAATGCATTTACGAGATAAGAAAGTTATCAATCCACATAAAACTGTTGAAAAAATGTTTGATGAAAAAAGGCTAGGCCAAAAATCAGGAGAAGGCTATTACAAATATTCTGATGATAAATATGAAAGAGTCAAACTTTCTGAAGAGTTAGCAGAAAAATGTAATCCAATACAACTTGTTGCAAATGTTCTAAATAATGCAGCATGGTTGATCACAAATGGTGCGAGTGATATTGATGAGATTGAAAAAGCAGTAAAACTTGGTCTTGGTCTTAGAAAACCATTATTTGAAACAGCGAAGGAGATTGGTATTCAAAATATTGTAGATGAGCTAAACAAGCTTAAAGAAGAATATGGAGAATTTTATAGGCCAGACCCACTCTTAGAGTCTATGATTTAGTTTGCTCTAGTATGTAATTAACCGCATCTTTTGGAGTAAGAAATCCCACAATCTTAACATTTTCCCTATGATCAATATATTGATCAGAATATTTGGTTGCCATACCACCAGAGTTTTTAAGAGTAGCAATAGGTTTTTTGTACATATATGCTGCACATATCTCAGACAATGTTCCAGAGCCACCACCTACAACTATAACTCCATCTGCGGATAATGCGTTAAGAAAATCTCGTGATAGTCCCATTCCAGATGGAATTACGATATCACAGAATTCATTTGCCATTGAAGAATCATCTTGTGGAATAATGCCTACAGTTAAACCATCTTCATCTTTTGCACCACGTGATGCAGCCTTCATTACACCTCCTAATCCTCCTGTAATCAAAACAGAGCCAGATTTTGCTACTTCCTTACCAGTTTCATATGCTATGGTTTCAAGATCAGATGTACAACCATTATCATTGTTACCAATAACTAAAATCTGACGCATTTTCCCCATGCGTGACAAAATATTTTACCCCATATAGTTTTTCAAAATAAAGTAAGAGTTATTAAAAAAGAAAAATTAGATCATGTATGGAAAAACGTTCAATGCCAGTTTGCTTTACCAACGATCAATACAAAATGATCGAAAAGTATGCACAAAAGAATGGTATGTTAAATGCCAGTCAAGCATTAGAAGACCTACTCAAGGAAATCTAAGCGTATTTTTATTTTTAAATTATTTTCATAATTTAATTAGATCTAGATTTTACAACATTCATGGGCTTATTTACCAAAGAAACTGCAATTTGTACAATATGCAAAAAACCAACAAAACACAAACATAAACCAAAAAAAGAATGGTACGTCGACGCTCCACTATGTGGTGATTGCTATATGGACAAAATGCGTGATGAATATGATTCCAATATTAAATCAAAATGTCTCACATGTGGAAGACAACAAAAAGTCACTGATTTATGGGAACCACGTTGGCAATGGGATATGCAAGGATTATTATGCAAAAAATGTTTTGATGAAAAAGAAATTGATTTTAACAAAAAGAAAGAATTCTGTACTATATGTGGCGCAAAACTAGGCTTTTTCAGATACACACCAAAAAATCACTGGAAAATTGACGGTAAGCTATGCAGAAAATGTTGGGACATACAAAAAGCAGAGAATAACTAATGAAATTATTCAAAAAATTCTCTTGTGAACACTGCGAGAAAAAATTCAGAAGACATGAAGAATTGATGAGTCATCAACAACTTACACATTACAAAGATTTACCATATGACTGTAAAGAGTGCGATCAGAATTTTTCAAATATGGAAGATATGAGAACCCATTTACAAAGATTTCACAGTTACAAAAAAGATAGAGATTAGATTGCTTTTACTGATTTTACTAGACTAGATCTCTCTTTTGTGAAAACACGAAAACCACAAATACATTTGATTTCAGGTAATCTGTTTAACTCTTCAAGCATACTTTGATTTCCACATCTAAGACATCTATAGACAACATCAAATTTTTCTTCTGTAATTTCTTCTGAGGTTGGATTAAAATTTTCTTCAGACATGTCACTTCAATGATAATTCAATATATACATCATCTGGAATTTTTAGGCGCATTAACTGTCTTATTGCTTTGTCATCTGCATTTAGATCAATAATTCGTCTATGCATTCGCATTTCCCATTTATCATAAGTTTCTGTACCATTACCACATGGTGATTTACGTGTTACAATATTGAGACGTTTAACTGGTAATGGTGTTGGACCCTTAACTTTTACACCAGTTTTTTTGCCTATAGTCATTATTTCGTCACATACATCTCCAAGCTTAGGAAGGCTAATACTAGTTAATTTAATGCGAGCGTTTTGAGCCATGATGACTCACTTATGCAGTGTGTTTTTCTGTAATCTCTTTAACAACACCAGCAGCAATCGTTGCGCCCATGTCTCTTAATGCAAATCTTCCCATTTCTGGAAATTCTTGGAATGTTTCGATAGGTGTTGGTCTTACTGGTCTAATTGTAACTATAGCAGAATCTCCAACCTTGAGGAACTTTGGATTTTCTTCATCAGTTGCTCCTGTTGCAGGATTA
>Ga0310344_10001547_pt1 | contig 17621 bp, 19 predicted proteins | sample HC15DNA20200_MG_FD_203801 | JGI IMG/M metagenome (GOLD analysis project Ga0310344, IMG submission 203801) | Marine microbial communities from station ALOHA, North Pacific Subtropical Gyre - HC15-DNA-20-200_MG | ecosystem: Environmental > Aquatic > Marine > Oceanic | place: Pacific Ocean: North... | reverse complement strand
ACGACTTCGGCCTGTCGGCCGCGTGGGCGCATGCCCGGACCCTCCGTCTGGCAGACGGTCCCGACGAGGTCCACCGTCGGGCGGTCGCACGGCTGGAGCTCAAGAAACACGATCCGGCACCGAAGGCCGGGAACTAATTCGAGGAACCCTCATGTCTGACGCCGTCATCGTCTCGACCGCCCGCACCCCGATTGGGAAGGCCTTCCGTGGCGCCTTCAACAAGACCCATGGCGCAGTACTGACCGCGCACGCCATTTCGCACGCCGTCTCCCGCGCCGGAGTCGAGCCCGAAGAGGTCGAGGACGTCGTCATCGGCTGCGGTCTGCCCGAAGGGGCAACCGGGCACAACGTGGCGAGGCTCTCGGCGATCCGCGCCGGGCTCCCGGTGACGACCTCGGGCACGACCATCAATCGGTTCTGCAGCTCGGGCATGCAGGCGATCAGCGTGGCGGCCCAGCGCGTGCTGACCGACAAGGTGCCGGTGATGGTGGCCGGCGGGGTGGAGTCGATCAGCCTGGTGCAGAACAACCTAAACCAGGAGCACTTCACCGAAGAGTGGCTGATGCAGAACAAGCCCGAGCTGTGGATGAGCATGATCGACACTGCCGAGGTGGTGGCCGCGCGCTACGGCGTCGAGCGGGAGGCGCAGGACGCCTACGCATTGGTGAGCCAGCAGCGCACGGCCGACGCGCAGGCCGCCGGTCGGCTCGACAAGGAGATCGTGCCGCTGACCACTGTGAAGGTCGCCGCGAACAAGGAGACCGGCGAGACCTGGGACGAAGAGGTCACACTGACCAAGGATGAAGGCAACCGTCCAGGCACCACCCTTGAAGGCCTGGCCGGGCTTAAACCGGTAATGGGAGAGGACAAGTGCATCACCGCCGGCAACGCAAGCCAGCTGTCGGACGGCGCCTCGGCGTGCGTCGTAATGGATGGCACCCTGGCGTCACAACGGGGCATCGAGCCGCTCGGCATCTACCGCGGCATGGTGGTGGCCGGGTGCGAGCCGGACGAGATGGGCGTCGGACCGGTGTTCGCGGTGCCGAAGCTACTCGAGCGGCACGGGCTGACCATGGACGACATCGATCTGTGGGAGCTCAACGAGGCGTTCGCCGTCCAGACCGTCTACTGCCGGGACCGGCTTGGCATCCCGATGGAGAAGCTTAACGTGGACGGCGGGTCGATCTCGGTGGGTCACCCCTACGGGATGAGCGGGGCCCGACTCGTGGGCCACGCCTTGATCGAGGGTAAGCGCCGCGGCGCGCGCAACGTCGTCGTCACGATGTGCATCGGCGGCGGCATGGGCGCGGCCGGCCTCTTCGAGATCACCTAGGGTCGCTGGTCGTGCCCTCTGACCCCGAGCTGATCGCGATCCGGCCGGACGAGCAGCTTGACCTGTCCCGGCTCGAACCGTGGCTCCGCGATCACCTGCCCGAGACCGACGGCGCGCTCGAGGTCGAACAATTCGGCGGTGGCCACGCTAATCTGACCTACCTCCTCCGCTTTGGTACGCGCGAATACGTACTGCGGCGGCCTCCCCTCGGACCTGTCGCGCCCGGCTCACACGACATGGGTCGCGAGCATCAGGTCCTTAAGCGTCTCGGCGACGTGTTTCCGCTCGCGCCCCGCAGCTACGTCCTATGTCGCGACCCGGAGGTACTGGGCGCAGACTTCCACGTCCTTGAGCGACGCCACGGGCAGGTCATCCGGCGGCAGATGCCGGAGGCGTTCCGCGACGACCCAGCGCTGAACCGACGGATCGGCGAGATGCTGGTCGACGTGCTCGCCGAATTGCATGGTGTCGACCCGGCCGCGGGCGGGCTCGGCGACCTCGGGCGACCCGACGGATTCCTGGCACGTCAGATGGCCGGCTGGACGAGTCGGTGGGACATCGCCCGCAGCGAAGACGTCGCCGACGTGCAGCGCATGATCTCGTGGCTCGGCGGCGAGCTGCCGGACGCTCAGAAGACGACGCTCGTCCACAACGACTTCAAGCTGGACAATGTCCTAGTCTCCTGGGACGACCCGGCCACGCCGGTGGCCGTCCTTGATTGGGACATGACCACCCGAGGCGACCCGCTGGCCGACCTTGGATTCCTCTTGAGCTTCTGGACCGCAGCGAACGATCCGCCCCACTGGCAGGCAGCCGCACGGATGCCGACCGAGCAGCCCGGCTTCCCGAGCCGGGTGGAGGTGGTCGAGCGGTATGCCCAACGGACCGGCCTCGACGCCAGCCGCGCCGACTGGTATCACGTGTTTGGAGTGTTCAAGCTGCTGGTGATCGTGCAGCAGATCTACATCCGCTTCGTCCGCGGACAGACCCAGGATCAGCGATTCGCCGGCTACGGCCGCCGCGTCCGAGATCTGGCCCGCAAGGGCGTAGATCTGATCGGCGGCGCGAGGTAGCGCCTGGGCGCACACAACGCACCCCGCCGGCACGACGTGGGGCTTTGGTGAGCCTCACCAGCGACTGAGGCAAAGCCCCACGGAAGTACTAGAACGGCTTGTACACCACCATCACGACTGCGATCGCGATGATGACGCCCGCAAGGGTGGACAGCATCGGCACCCTGTCGGTCATCCGGAAAGCCATCCCCGTCAGGCCCGAGAGGACTAGCCAGCAGACCAGCTTCACCATGGCCCAACCGGGAAAGCCCAGCCCCATCATGCCCATGACCCCGAAGCCGCTGATAAACACCAGCAGGCTGAGGATGCCCGAGATCATCAGGAAGGTGCGACGGTTCTCCTGAGCAGGCGCAGCGAAGGCGGCAAAGGTGACACCCGACATCAGGATCACCGACACCAAGTGGAGAACGAGAAAAACCTGATAGTTCATGACCGAATGGTACCTCGACCTCAACCAGAAATCGTCACGCCACCGTCGACCACAAGTGTCTGGCCGGTGATAAACCGACCGGCCGGCGATGCCAGCAGCAATGCGGCGCCGGCGATATCTTCCGGCTCGCCAATCCGCCCCAGCGGATAGGTGGCGGTCGCCTTAGCGAGCCTCTCCGGGTCCTCCCACAGCGCACGAGCAAAGTCGGTGCGGACCAACCCCGGGGCGATGCAGTTCGCACGGATGTTGCTGCGTCCCCATTCCACGGCGAGGTTCCGGACCAGCTGGGCATCGGCTGCCTTCGAGATTCCGTAGATGCCGAGCATGTCGTTGCCCTTGAGCGCGGCGATGCTCGACACGATGATGACCGCCCCATCACGCCGCTCGGCCATCTGCGGAAGCACCCGGTTGCACAGCCAGAGGTTGTGCTTGACGTTGGTATTGAGAACCTTGTCATACGCCTCTTCGGTAACCGTGGCCATCGGGCCGAAGTGCGGATTGACGGCGGCGTTGCACACCAACACGTCGATTCGTCCCCACTTCGACATGGCGCCATCGACCAGTGTGTCGATCTGCTCGGCCTTGGACATGTGACAGGGAATGGCCACCGCTTCGCCGCCAGCCGCGTTGATCGCCTCGGCCACCGGCGCACAGCTTTCCTCGCGGCGGCTCGACACCACCACCTTGGCGCCCGCCTCGGCTAGCGCTTCGGCGATGACCCGGCCGATCCCCTTCGACGACCCGGTAACCACGGCCACCTGCCCGCTTAGATCGAACAACGCCTTGTAACTCATACCCGTCCTTCAAATCTCTGAGCACTGGTCGGTGGACCGTAGCCCCTTGAAGTTAATCGCCAGAGTGACGACCGCCGAACTCGACTTCGGGCCCGCCCTCGAGCCACGTTTCGTCGCACCCCAGACGGTCAACCAGCGAACAACTCTTGTGAAAATTAGATCCCTGGTCCGGTTCCCACGCAACGACGCCTTACTCCTCCTGGATGGAGCAACCTCACGAACCCAGGTCGACATTAGGGTCCGTCGGCAGTGGTCATGGGTGTCCGTTTCAGTGCGAGGTCCGCTTCGGGATTATACGATTGATACTCGACTGTACATTAAGGAGCCGCCAGTGACCGACCGAATGCCGCCGATGCCAGATGCCGAGATGACCGCCGCCCAACGCGAGGCGGTGCAGGACTACAAGGACACCCGGAAAACCGACGAGTTCGAGGGGCCCTTCGTGCCGCTTCTCCGCAGCCCAGAGCTGCTGCGCCACGCCCAGCGGGTCGGTGAATACCTACGCTATCGGAGCGCACTCCCGCCGCGGCTGAGCGAGCTGGCCATCCTCGTCACCGCCCGGCACTGGAGCCAGAGCTACGAGTGGGGCATCCATGCTCCGATAGCGGCCAAGGCCGGGGTCTCGGCCGCCGTCATCGAAGCGATCGAACAGGGCGACACGCCGACCGACCTGGATGAGGATCAGATGGCGCTTTACGGCCTCTGCAGGGAACTACTCGACACCCGACAGGTGAGCGAGCCGACCTACGCGCTGGCGTTCGACCGCTTCGGCGAACGGGGAGTCATCGATCTGGTCGGCATCCTCGGCTACTACTCACTGCTGGCCATGACGATGAACGCCACCCGGACGGCTCTCTCGCCGGGCATGCAGGAACTACCGGAATTCCGATAGGGCATGACTTTAGTCCCTCCGTTTGCAGTCGTTCGTCCGCAGGCCGGCGGTCACCGACGCTGGTTGAACCTGCGGCCAACCAGCGCCGACGCTATGTTCACCTTCTGGATGTCGATGGTACCACCGGCGATACCCCAGCCCCAGGCGTCGCGCATGCGGCGTTCCATCGGGTAGTCCTTCGAGTAGCCATAGCCACCCATCAGCTGCACGCCAGCGCTGGTGACTTCGCGCGCTGACTCGTTGGCCACACACTTGGCGATACTCGAATCGGCAATCGACGGCAGTCCGTTCTCGGCGTTCTGCGCCGCGCGGTAGATCAGCAGCCGCGAAGCTTCCACCCGCATCGCCATCTCGGCCAGCCTGAGCTGTACCGCCTGGAACTCGACGATCGGCTTGCCGAACTGCTCGCGCTCCTGGACCCAAGCCAGCGCCTCTTCAAGGGCCCCCGAAGCCTGGCCGAGTGCCATCGTTGCATTTCCGCAGCGCTCCAGATCGAACGCCTGCATCAGCTTCGGAAAACCGCCGGCCGGCACCACGAGATGCTCGACCGGTACCTCAACATTGTCGAAGTAGAGGTCCGAATCAGGAATGCCCCGGAACCCCATCAGTCGTTCCGGCTCGCCGAAAGTCAGGCCCGGAGTGTCCTTGTCGACGAGTACGGCGCCGATGCCCTTGGCACCAGGGGCATCCGACAGCCGACAGTAGACCAGATAGGTGTCGGAATGACCGCCGCCAGAGCACCAACGCTTGGCGCCGTTGATCTTGATCCGGTCGTTCTTGACCTCACCCCTGGTGCGGAGATCAGTCAGCGCGGTGCCGGCCTCCGGCTCGGACATCGCCACGGCAACAATCAGCTCGCCACGGCACACGGCCGGGATGACTCGCTGCTTGACGCTGTCGGTGGCAAAGTGTGCCAGCGCGTGGACAGGCCCGGCGACCGACTCAAAGATCGGGAACGCAACCGCCGAGGAGACCTTGGCGAACTCCTCCAGCACCAGAAACCCGTCGACATTTCCTAGGCCGAGGCCGCCGTACTCGGTCGACACGTTGATACCGAGAAAGCCCATCTCGGCGTATTTCTTGACCCAGTCGCGTGACAGCGGCGCGGCATCGCGTTCGAGCGCTTCGGCCACCTCGAGCATCTCTCCCCGCGCAAACTGCCGTGCAGCCGCCTGCAGCGCCTGCTGCTCTTCACTTAATCTGAAATCCACGGCTCCCTCCGTCGGTCAGTGCATCCGACGCCGACCGCCCAGATGGTACACTCGCGGGCCGCGACGACCCGAGAAAGGACCACGAGATGCCACAACTGGATAGACCTGGGCTGGAGGCCCGACGCCGGGTGCTGGGCGACGAGTACGTCGACAAGGCGCTGACCGGCCTGGACAGCTTCAACGCCGAGTTTCAGGCGCTGGTAACCGAATACTGCTGGGGCAAGGTGTGGACTAGGCCGACGCTGAGCGACAAGCAGCGGAGTCTGATCAACCTGGCCATGATCTCGGCCCTGAACAGGAGCGACGAGTTCAAGACCCACGTCCGGGGCGCGATCAGGAACGGCTGCTCCGTCGAAGAGATCCGGGACACCCTGATGCAGGTGGCCATCTACGCCGGTATTCCAGCGGGTGTGGAGGCGTTCCGGCTAGCGCGGCTGGTGTTCGAGGCCGAAGGGGTCACGCCAGCTCCGGCCGACGACGCCTAGCGCCGGCTACCGGGAGACAGCTCTAGGATCGGGCACCCGCTGGAGCAACACGAGACCCAGCAGGAACAGCCCGGTCAACGCCAGGAAGGCGGGACGCTGGTTTCCGCCGGCGAACAGTGTCACGTAGCCAAAGAGCATCGGCCCCAGCACCGACGACGATTTTCCGCACAGAGCATAGAATCCGAACATCCTGGCCTCTTTGCCGTCCGGAATCAGCGACGACAGGAAAGCCCGGCTCGCCGACTGCACCGACCCGAGTCCGAGACCAGCCAGCACCGCCATGGCGTAGAACAGCGCCTGGCTCTGGATGAAGTAGGCGGCGATGCCCACCGATATCCACAGCACCAGGACGCCGTTCAGCACCTTCTTCGGCCCCAGGCGATCGGTGGGACCTGCCAGCGAGAAGGCGCCAATGAGCGCCGAGAACTGGACGATTAGAAACAGAATGATCGTGCCCTGCTGGTCAAACCCGAAGGTTTCCGTGGCAACGACGCCGGCCATCACGATAATGGTCAGTACGCCGTCGATGTAGAAGAAGAACGCGAGCAGGAAGTTACGGAGATCGGTCAGCGCCCAGACCTCACCCACGATCTCACGGAAGCTGGTGAGACCCCACCGCGCTGCCTGACCGATCGTCATTTCGGTCGGCGCGTCCTTCGGAAGCACTACGAAGGCGGGCAACGCGAACATCAGGAAAAACCCGGACACCATCAGCCAAACGAGTTCGATGCGATCGGTTGCGAACGGAATGACCATCAGCAACCCGAGGGCCGAGCCCAGGTAGCCCACGCCGAAGCCGAGCCCGGACACCCAACCCTGCTTTTCGGGCGGCGCGATGTCGGGGAGGTAGGCGTTGTAGAACACCAGCGCGCTCTCGAATCCGATGTTGGCCACCACGAACAGCAAGAACCCCTGGACCACCATGCCCTGGTCGAGGGTGGACATCATCGCCACCGCGATCAGGCAGACGGCGGTGTAGCCGAGCATGAACCGTTTGCGCGCTCCGCCGCGGTCGGCGACGGCGCCGAGCAACGGCGACGAGACCGCCACCACCAGTGCCGACAGCGAGACGGCCCGCGACCACCACAGCTCCCCCAGCCCGCCGTCATCACCGATGACGACGTTGACGTAGAACACCGGAAACACCGCGGTGGTCATCACCGCCGGGTAGACGGAGTTCGCGAAGTCGAACAGGGCCCAGGCGCCGACGTGTTTGTTGTTCATCGGAGGTCCCGACATCCTCGGCAACGTATCACGCACAATGTCCGCAGGCTGAGTACAATGCCGGGCGCTTCGTCACCCCCCAGATAGATGATCTACCTGATTCGACACGGCCAGACGGAAGGGAACGCGGCCCGGGTCGTTCAGACACCGGACACGCCACTGTCAGACCATGGGCAATGGCAGGCGCGGCAACTCGGCGCGAGACTGGCCAGTGTCGGCCTGCGACGGATCTTATCCAGCGATTACCACCGCGCCTGCCAGACCGCCGCCGCCCTGTCCCCCACTGGCGACATCCCGATCGACTCACTGGCGATCCTGCGCGAGCGCGGACTGTCCGGCCTCGCCGGACGTCCGTATGAGGACGTGGAGCACTTCTTCTACGGACCGGCCTGCGACGCAACCGACTGCGAGCCCTGGGTCGAGTTCCGGACACGAGTAGCGTCGCTGTGGACCCATGTCACTGAGGTGGCCTCGGAACACGACGGTCCCGTGGCAGTCGTGACCCACGGCCTCGTCTGTCGGGCGCTGGCCGAATTCCACTTGCAACCTACGCCCGGGGAGGCCCCGCTCGACTGGTTCGTCAACGCCTCCCTCACCGAGATCGAGCCTCGCCCGCCATGGACCGTCCGCCTAGCGGGGTGTACCGCGCATCTGGAAGACGAGCGCCAAAGCCAGTAGCCTAGGACGCGGAGGTTCCAACCATGACCCTGCCGCGCCGCATTGCCCTCGCTGTGCTCGCTCTCGGCTGGATTCCGACGCTCGCCATCGTTAGCGTGCACTGGACCAGTGACACCCACGCGCTAGCGCAGGAGCGCACGCCGATCAAGTTCACGCGAATCTACACCGGCGACGACGGAAAGACGCACGCCGAGGAAATGGAGCCGTCGCTCACCCGGACCAACAGCTTCACGGAGATGAGCGAGCCCATCGACATCAGCAGCGTGCAGTTCCGCCGCACATCACCGGAGTATTTCATCGACTGGCACCCGGCCCCGCGTAAGCAGTTTGTGATCACGCTGAGTGGCACGAGCGAGATCGTGATCGGCGACGGCTCGACCGTCACGCTTGGCCCCGGTCACATCCTGCTGGCCGAAGACACCACCGGCCAGGGCCACATCTCGCGGGCAGTGGGTGATGACGACCGGATCTCGATCTTCCTACCGCTAGTAGATCAGGACTGAGAACACGCCTGGCGCTGGCGCTCCGAGCGGGGGCGCGAAACTCTCAGACGGCCGTCAGTCGGACCACGCTGTCCCCGGCTGCACATGCCTTCACAGAATCCGCACGCGGACCCCGCGGCAAGCCCCCAAAGGCGATATAGTGAAAATTAGGGCAGCCGGGCGGGGAATGCAGGCTTGTCGCTCGCGACAAACTGCATCATCCCGGTGCGAATCCAAGAAACTGGCCAGGGGACTTTGATATCAGCTGGGCGAACGGAAGAATGTAACCCGTAATCCCCTGATCTGGCTCTGGGAAATACTACGTATTTGCGGTGTCTCCATGATACGGACCTCTCGTCATATTCGGTTACTCACCATCTTCTCTATCTCCCTCGCATGCCTCCTAGCCTCTGGCGGCGCATTTGCGCAGCTTCCGACGGCACCACTTCCGGCGCCACCACCCTCTCCTGACGGAGGGGGAACCCGTCCTCCCGGGGCGCCACCGCCACCCGTGCCTGGTACCGGCGGGCCAATGGTGTGCGCGGAGGGCCCTGGTCCTGGAACGGTAGCAGGAGGATTCATCTATGCAGGTGGTGGTGCGTCCGACCTCAACGGGGACGTGACGTGTTTTTCGGCCGGTGACGCTGATTGGAAGGTCGTCACCACCCGACACGGTCAATTCAAGAGACAGACGTTGGCCGACAAGTGGCCTGATGGGGAGTTCTTCGTCGATGAGCAAGGTCGTCGAATGCAAAGTTACAACACCTACGAGGGCTTTCGACGTCACCCGGTGAAGGATGACGTCCAACTGGCTGCCCTCGATCCACTGGGTCGTGTCGCTCGGTCTTCAGCGCCAGCGGTCGTCGAAGTGTTCGGGGATCGTTGCTTCAGTCAGGGTGTCGGCAACACAGAATCCAACTGGCACATCGTCCAAACGCCAAGCACTGGGTTCTTTGTCAGTGACAGGGTTGTCGTCACTGATGTTCAGGCTGTCCGCAAGTTGGCATACGACAATCTGAACAAGCTTTGGGGAGAAGCGCCATTTCCGTCAAACGCGTTCAGTTGTGCTGAGCAGGCCGAGTATGAGGCGACGGTGCTGCCACCCAATGAGCGCTCTCTCTGGGAAGAGGGTAAAGGGCCCTTTATTCGCTTGTTCGATGGCCGCTGGGCGGCTGGCAAGGTACTGGCGCAAGACGAGGACATCGCGGTCATTGAGATTGAGAGGGTGACGTCCGACGGAAACACGCTTGTCGATACCTGGGGAATCTGGCAGCCAGACCTCATGCCGGGCGATCCATTGCCGCTGTCTCCGTCGAGCACGGTGTCGGGTCAAGTGCTCGCGATCCACCACCCACTGGAGGCTCGAGAGAACGGTGGATGGATGACCACCACGGGGTTAGTGGTGGCCTGCCCGTATCTCTCCGACCAGATACCACGGAATCGGGTAGCCCTCGATCTCTATAGCGACCGGACAAGCGAAGGTGCGCCGGTCCTGGATGCGCAGGGTTATGTCGTGGGGATCCTGGACAAGTTTGGCCTCGACCAACATCCGGATGTCTGTAAGGCCGACCGATATCGCGGCAAGAACCAGCTCGGTGTATTGAGTGAGTTCTTGGCAGCTCCTGCCGACATGGCGAGCATGATTCCGATTGACGTCATACGCGGACGAATTCTTGGAGCGGCGTCAGGGCTGACGATGACTCCATCCAAGACGGCTCCCGAGTGGACGGCGAATCCACTGACCTCGAGCGGTGCCAGGTTCGAGGTGCTTGAGTGGGGGCAGGCGTTTACGGCATCAGGTTTCCCGAAGTCTGAACTGTCAAACGCGGCATTCGGAATGGCGCACCAAGCCTCACTCATGTTCACCCGACAGACGGGATGTGTGTTGTGTGAAGAGGAGGCAGAACGCACAGGAGACTTCAGCGTCACATGCATGTGTACCGGGTTCGCGGTCACGAATTATCTGATCGTGACGAATGATCATTGTGTGCCGGCCCTGAACATTGGTGATGAGACGACGTTCAGGACATCGGCGGGACAGAATGTCGGAGCTGTCCTGATCGGCAAGTCGAGTATCGACGGAACGAAGACCGACGTACACGGCAGAATCTATGATCCCTCTGGCGGCGATGTTGCGCTGTTGCGCACTCGTCAGCGTATGGATCTTGTGCCGGTGAGGTTGGGCAACTCTGATCTGGTTACACAGTTTGACCCTGTCCTAGCAGTCGGGCACCCAGCCATCATGGCCAGGACTGGGCCGTACGTGTCCAGTGCAGGGCATGTCATTGGGGAGAATCCTCGGTATCCCCAAAACCTGCAGTACACCTTGCCGGTCCACAAGGGCTCAAGCGGAAGCGCTGTATTTAACTTAGATGGCGAAGTCATCGGTCAAGTTGCGAATGGTGGTCATTACTATCTGGGAGAAATGGATACAACGCTCGAAACGAATTACGAACGGCGTGCTTTAACGATAATGACCGAAGAGTTCTTCATGAACCTCAGTCCGGCGCCGTTCGAGGTATCGCGCTATGTTCCTGTTGCCAGGGGAAAGTCGACGGGCGGAGCGCCCAGCAACTACATCAAGGAACTCGTGGAGAAGTGGGCACCAGGAGAGCTCGCGGCAGCGAATAGCAGTAACTAGGCGGGAGCAGAAAGGACGTGCTCCAACGCAACGAGGATGTCAGACGACCACTGGAACGATCCGCTGCGATCGACTGCAGAGCCGAATGGCTCGATGACAAATAGAACTCGCTAGGCATGGGTGTTGCGTCGAAAGATTGGTCGTACAGAAGGTGGAATCTACATGACTGTTGAGGCAAACCGAGATCTGGTCGTACGGACGTTCGCGGCGCTCTCTGCTGGAGACATGCCAGGATTCTTCGACTGCTTTGCTGACGACGTGCAGTGGACGATCATCGGCCAGACCATCTATTCCGGGACCTACGTCGGGAAAGACGACCTCGCCTCGCGTTTATTTGGGCGTCTCGGAGAGCAGCTCGACGAGAATGGCATCCGTGGAGAGGTCCAGAACACGATCGCGGAAGGGAATACCGTCGTCGCACAGGTGCAAGGGACGGCTCAAACGAAGACCGGACGGTCGTACAACAACACCTACTGTTTTGTCATCGAGGTTCATGATGGCCGGATCAAGAAGTGGACGGAATACCTTGACACGGAGTTGGTGACAGCCGCCTTCGTGGATTAGCACCTTTCGTCGCTCGAATGAGCGAGAGCTCGACACCCCCACCTTCAGTAGCGCATCGGTCTAGAGCCCAACGGTGACCATGCTCCGTTGTCCCTACCTAAGGTCCGCGGCAGGCCGCGCGCGCGAGACGGTCGCAGGTTCAGATAAATCATCCCGATCCCGTACCGGCGATGCCGGTGCGCGAGGGCGACGTTCCGCGCCCGCAGCACTCGGTTGCGGTCCAACGCCGCCTGATAGCGCAGCACGGACGCACTTATCTTGACCATGACCAGGGCCGCCGCTCACTGAGCCCCATCGCGCGATCGCCCCGTCATAGTTCCGTTAACACCAAGCGCTGAGCTCAGAGCTGGTCCGCCTATCACTGCTGCTCAATTGCGAGGGCACGTCAAACCATTCGCCACTAGAACAATCACCCGTTCCAATTCAACATCCCCTCTTGCCACTGTCGCCCAGGATGTTGCCTCCAGTGCCAGTCTTCCAGCTCACCTCCATTGGGCACCTCTTCTGCTATGATGAATCGACTCTCAAAGGTAACGCGTTCGTAGACGCTGTTTCGGCCTTGAGCTTAAAGCCGGGACATGCGCTTGGCGAGAACCCGCGGGCGGTAATTTCGCCTCGGGCAAGATAAAGCTGGTGTGGCGCTATTGCCGCGCCAAACTGTGGCCTGCCGGACAGGCCCTCACGTATCCCCTAGAAGGAGACGGCAACATGGCACTTGGAAACCTTATCCTCGACGAGACCGGAACCATAGACGCTGTCCGTGAACTGTCGAATGACGAACACGGCATCAAGAACGAGATTTCACTCACGCTCAAGGGCACGATCCGAGGCGTCGAAGAGACGACGAAATGGACATACACGGCACTGGCGAGGCCGGACGGTTCGGTCTACGGGGAGGGCACGGCAGTCATGACAACCGTGGACGGTGAAGTCCTGACGGTCACAGGCCGTGGTGCAGCGAAGGCCGCCGGCGAAGACGGATCAACCCACTTTGCCACGATGCTGTTTGTCCATACAGACGCCCCGCGGTTCGCCGACCTGAACCATGTTGGTCTGGTTGGGGAATACGACGTGGCGCCGGATGGAACTGCCGTGAACAAGTGCTGGGAATGGAAATAGTTCAGGGCAGTAAAGACACGCACGCGAAGAGACGCTCGTGTCATTGAATGGCTTCTGGCTCTAAAGACTACGGATATCCATACTTGCGAGACATCATGATTAAGCACATCACCAAATACGTTTTTTGCTTCCTCCTCGGGCTACCGTTCGTGCTCATGGGACCGACGGCAGCTGACGCCCAGACCAATGATGAAGGCATGATGGTAATGCGCCTGTACGCACAGATTGCGCCTGGCCAACGAGACGCCTGGATAGAAGGGCGCCAACAACAGATTGCGCATCTGCAGGAACATGGCTACAGCTGGGATGAAAGAGTCACGATCAGCGAAGACAACGTCGTTCGCATGAGCATACGACTGCCGAACGGCTTCTCTGACATAGAGGCACGCCGAGCATGGCGCAGAGACAACCCTCGCTCTGGAACCTTTGCGAATACAGTTTCGCGGTTCTGGAACGAACTGACACGCACGCGGCCTGAATTAGCCTATCGTCCAAGTGGGTATGAACCGGGCACGACAAACTTCCTTCAAGAACGTCGTCTTTATGGTGCCCCTGGTCATGGACAGGCTCTGCGAGACTCCATGGCCCGCGTGTCTTCGGCGTTCGAGGAGGCCGGCATCGCTCAGGCACGGTTTGTGATGAGCGGAGTCATGGGCGGAAGCCCCCACTTCAGTATTTTTTATCCAGCAGAAAGTGCTGCCGCCTACTACGGCGGACGAGAGGCGCTGCAACCGATTTTTGAGAGTCTTCGCGGCGAGCGGACGCCCGGCGCGGTACAGAGAACCGTGGTCAGAAACTGGACGCGACTACGAGATCTCGATTTCGTGCCCGAGGACTAACTCAGCTCACACCGACACTTTTTGCGGAGGCTTTCAATGACTCGTTCTTTTTCAAGAATCTATCTCACTCTTGCCTTGCTGACATCAGTCGCTCTGATTGGCTGTTCGCCAGATGGCGCACAGACTAATGAGGGGCAAACGCAGGGGTTATATCTTTCGATGTATATGCAGATTAAGCCCGGTGAAGTCTCTGCCTGGGAAGAGGCTCGCCAACGAGCCATCGAGTATCGCGAGTCAGAGGACTATCCGTGGAACGAGACCGTATGGATTAGCGAAACGAACGTGGCCCGAATCGGCATTGCTTTACCGAACGGCTGGTCCGACATGGCAGCGCGGACCGAGTGGTTTGACGCTCGCCCTGGAGGTGGTAATTCAGGGATGCCTGACACTGTCAACCGCTTCTGGAGAGAGATCTCTGCGCCGATGCCAGAACTCTTTTACCGGCCGGACAACCCGAGGGTCGCCCAGGGCGAAGGAATGTTTACACATCAGATCAAGATCTATGCGCGACCGGGGACCAGACAAGCCGCCAGAGAGTCGATGGCTGGCGTAAGTGCAGCACTTCGGGCGGCTGGGAGCGATCAACCTCGCTTTGTGGCGAGGACGGTTCTGGGGGGAAGCGGCAATGCGTATTCCGTGTTCTACCCTGCCCTTGACGCGGCTGACTACTACGAGCACCGCGAAGAGAACCGAAGTGTTATCCAGGGCGCTCTCAGTGGTAATTCCTTTAGCGTCAGAACTGAGCGCACAAATTGGCGGAGTAGACCAGACCTTAATTATTCAGCTGGCGACTAAGCGTGAGGACGAGCTGTCTACTGAGAGCCTGCGTGCTCACTTCACGAACACACTCAAGAGGAGACCACTGTGGCCAGCTCTGGAGAATACAGCTTCACCCGAACGGGCTTCACGCTCACCGAGACCTCACCGGGCGTCCTCACTCACGTCACCTCATTTGAAGGCAGCGCGACTGAGTTCAATGCCCCATTGGGGAGCCTTAGCTATAGCCAGCCACTTAGCGAGGGCGGCGCAAGCTCCGGCACTTGTACCTGGGTCGCCAAGACCGTTCTTGAGGATGGAACGGTTCTCGCAGATATCGCCCATGGCACGTTTGAACGGATCGGCATGGAACTCCGCGTGCGGATTAAGCTGAATCATGACCTGTCGAATGGACGAAAACTTAGGACCGAGGGAATCCTGAATCACGCGGACGGGTCGTGGACGGGTACTTACGTAGAAGTCAGCTAATCCAGGCGTTTGGCGTGGACCAAATGGTGCCTGATATCAATTCGTAGAGGAGGGCATGCAGTGGCCAAATATATGTTCAAAGGGCGCTATGCCGCGGAAGGGGTGAGAGGTCTGCTCAAAGAAGGCGGAACCTCACGACTTCGTTATATCTCCCAGCTGTTCTCCAATCATGGGTGCACGGTTGAGTCGGCGTATTTCGCTTATGGCGAAGATGATGTCGTGGGATTTATAGATGCACCAGACGCAAAAACGGCTACGGCCATATCCTTGGCAGTTAATGCCAGCGGTGTCATCAAGGTAAGCCTCATGCCTTTGATTTCGCCTGAAGACATAGATGCCGCAAGTAAGGTGGCCGTCGACTACAAACCAGCTGGCAGCTGAACACGATCTGATCAATTCATCGATCATGCGACGCGGTTGAACAGCGGCCAGCGACACGCAGCACAAGAATGTGAGTTATTAGAGCAAAGGAGTCGACTGATGTCAGCAGATGCCAACCAGATCCGAACCGCAAGCGAAGAGTGGGTACGCGCCTTCAACGCCAAGAATGGTGCCGGGATCGCTGCGGTCTACACCGCGGACGCGGTGCTGTTGCCCCCCGACGCGGCACCCATCGAAGGACTAGAGGCGATTTCCGGATTCTGGGGCGATTTTGCGGGTAGCGTGGAGTCGGCGAGCCTCGAGATTCAGGAGATGTTCGTGGACGGCGATCTGGCTAACGTGATCGGCACATTCAGGCTGGAGGTAGCGGGCGAACAACCACTGACGGGTAAGTACGTCGAGATGTGGACCCGAGGTGAAGCCGGCTGGCGGATGCATCGGGACATCTGGAACGCCACGCCGTAAGGCCGGGCGGTGATCTCACTGAGCCAATGGAACGTGACGGCTGCCTGCGTTATACGCACACGCAGAGAGGCAGCCTTTGGCTGATCGTCGGCGGGAGCGCACTGCTCTTCTTCCTCGCCAGAGTCGCCGTTGTCGCTGTTGGCCCGGTGCTTCTTCTACTCCTCGGTTTTGGCGCTCTGACTGTCTCAGTTGACGCCTCAGAGATCACCATCCGTTTCGGCGTGCGGCCGATTCGAGGCTGGTTCCGCAAACGAATAGCCCTCGATACCGTCAAAGATCATCGAACGGTCCGCAACAGCTGGTTACTTGGGCAGGGCATCCGCTATATCGGGAATGGTTGGCTGTACAATGTCGCGGGTTTCGAGGCCGTGGAACTCGACTTGACCAACGGACGTCGGGTCCGAATTGGCACGGACGAGCCCGAGGCGCTGGCCGCCGCCATAGCGCGGGCTCGCAGATGAAATACCCCGCTCGCTAGATCCAGCCGTCTGCATCGCGCGCCTGCAGCATCGCGTCGGTCACCAGCGTGAACCGGTCTTGTCCCGCATAGGCCGGGGGACCGTCCAAACCGGCCATCAGGGCAACGTTCATCCAGCGGGGTTACGGCGACGGCATCTGCGCCTCATCGGATGAATTGGCGCTTCGTCGCTTACTTCCGGAAAACGTGGATGGACTGAAACATCCCCGGCGGCGAGTCGCGATAGACTCCAGCTGTCAGAGAGAATTCGGTCACACCTACCACGAGAGGGACGCAACCGTGGAACGACCTGGAGCATGGCGCGCAAGTCTCTTGCTTGTCGTAGGACTCGCGGGCTGCGGCGGCACGGCCCCGACCGAGTCGACGCCGTCCCCGGCCGAACCCGCCGTTGAGGCCAACCCGCTGCGCAACGCCTACTTCGGCGACCTGCACACCCATACCAATTACTCGTTCGACGCGTTCATGAACGGGACACGGAACACGCCGGACGATGCCTATCGCCACGCCAAGGGTGAGGCGCTCATGCATCCGGCCGGATTCGAGGTCCAGCTCGACCGCCCGCTCGACTTCTATGCAGTCACCGACCACGCTGCGATGCTCGGCATGCTGCGGGCGTCGCAAGACCCGACCCAGACGGTCTCAGAGCACCCCGATGCCGTCGTCGTCGAGCGGATTCGGTCAGGTGAACTTACCGGCGCCGAGCGTGCCGGCGCCTACGCGTCGATCAGGGCCTATACCCTGGGGCTCCGCGACGGCTGGCTCGACGAGACCGTCGTCCGATCCGCTTGGCAAGACATCATCGAGGCGGCCGAGCGGCACTACGAACCGGGACAGTTCACCACCTTTATCGGCTACGAATTCACCGGCAGCCCCGAGAACCAGAACCTCCACCGGAACGTGATCTACCGGGGCAGCCAGGTGCCGGACATGCCCCTCAGCCGGATCGACACATTCAACCCGGAAGAGCTTTGGGCCTGGATGGACCTGAACCGCGAGGCGGGGATGGAAGCGCTGGCCATCCCCCATAACTCAAACGGCTCGAACGGGCTCATGTTCGCGATGGAGACCTACGACGGAGCGCCGCTCGACGCGACCTACGCAGAAACCCGTCTTCGCAACGAACCGGTCGTCGAGGTCACCCAGACCAAGGGCACCTCCGACACGCATCCGGCCCTCTCGCCCAACGACGAGTGGGCCGACTTCGAGATCCGCCCATACCGGGTTGGCGGGAACCGCCCTAGCCAGCCGAGCGGTAGCTACGTGCGGGACGCATATCTGAACGGGCTC
>Ga0310344_10001546_pt1 | contig 17628 bp, 7 predicted proteins | sample HC15DNA20200_MG_FD_203801 | JGI IMG/M metagenome (GOLD analysis project Ga0310344, IMG submission 203801) | Marine microbial communities from station ALOHA, North Pacific Subtropical Gyre - HC15-DNA-20-200_MG | ecosystem: Environmental > Aquatic > Marine > Oceanic | place: Pacific Ocean: North... | reverse complement strand
AACGTTATTACTAATTATTATAAATATTATTAAAATTAAATTTTTCATCTGTCTCGTTTTTTAGCTACTTCAACTTTAAGATCATCCAACTCCTCTTCCATTTCTTCTACCTTTTTAATCAATTGGTCTAGTGTCATTCTTGACATTTGATCTTTCATATTAAATTCAACTCTTGTCGGTGGATATGTATTTAAAGCCTGCGGGTCCGCCTGATCAATAATATATGTACCTGTTCCTACTCTAGGTAATTCTTTAGCCAGTTCTATTTCTTCCATTATCTGGTAATAAAACATAGTTCCGGCTATGATTGCTCCTACAACCATACCTATAGCACGTAAATTGATCTTGAAATCTGGTTTACCGTCACCATCTACATCAAGACCAATCTGTGTATCCTCACCTATTGTCGTTAAATCTTTAGCCATTTACCTGAAGTTTACGTTAAATCCTACTTTTGCGTTGTAAATGTCTTTATCCCATAGTTTAGAATATTCACCCTCTGCAAATATACCAAACCATCTTTTTATTTTTAACCCAACAACTAAACCAGCCTGATAATCTAACCAGTGTTTTTTGTCATCGTTTTCCATTGCATAGAATGTACTATAACCAAAGTTCTCATCTCCTTTAATTTGTTTATGTAAAGGCATTATACTTAAATAATTATGGAACCAAAAGTTATCAGTATAGTGATAAAAATCATAACCAGCAATCATAGATAAATAAGCCATACTACCTATTTCATTAAATATTTCTTGGTTATAATCATTTACAATGTTTTTGTATACGTGTTTCCTAAAGTCAAGATCTGTGTCAGCAACTCTGTTACCATCAGCGTCAGTCCAATACCAATCATACGATTTACTGTCATCACCATCAATCCAATACCCGTGATCATTATATTCATAGTCATATGCTAGATCCCACCAGTTGACATCTTCTGGTCTTAGGTAGTCTTCTATTGGGTTAAGTCCAAAAACCTTATCAGAAGTCCTGTAAATACCACCTAGAGATAAATTAAACTTTCCACCTATAGGAAGTCTTAATCTCGCGTCTGCTGCTGTATAGTTAAAGTTAATAGCACCTTCCTCTCTCATTTCTCCTTTAATAATATACCAAGGTCCTAAATATCTTAAGAAATATCTCTGGTTATTAAATTCATGGCCCATTCTTCTAGCCCAATCATAGTTAAATAACCATTCCCAGTTATCTACATTTCCTACACCAGCTGATAATGTTACTGGTTTTTCTGATCCATCATAAAATTGGTTTTGTCTATTTTCATAATCAAATCTGGCTAGTTTTCTCCAGCCAATAGAATATTTATAGTCAAATTTTGGTTCTATTGTAATATCTTTTACCTCACCCTCTTGCGTAACAAAAAATTCTTTTCTGTCCTCAATTAAAGGCATTGTAATATTACCTGATGTATATACTGTTGAATGTTTAAATATTTTTTTAAAAAACTGTGCATTAGTATTCAAGCTAATGAACATAAAAATTAGCGTTAGTAGTTGTTTCATACGTTTAATGATTTAAAAAAGTCATAAATGTGTTTTCCGATTAAACTAAATATACCCAACCCAAGTGCATTTCTCCACTTAGTGGTTTCTTTTCTAAAATTTGAATTTTCTTTTACCTCTGTCCATATCCCTTCTTTTGGATCAAACAAGTTATTTTTAATAAAACGAAGATCATCTTTTACTTCATCATGAGAAGCTCTGTTATCTTCTTTTATTTTTTCTACTTCGGTAAATATCTGTTCTATTTGATATTCTACGAGTTTTAAAATTTCTTTAGTTGTTTGTTGGGCCATAGTATATTATCACTTATTTTTTTTGATTATTACGCTTTTGTTCTTCTTTTTTACGCTTTTTTTCTTCTGCTTTTCGTTGTTTTATATCTCTTTTTGCCTTTTCAACCTCTCTATTTGGCACGTCAACTTGCCAACTAGGCCATCCCATAAGTGTAGCAATTCTCTGCCAAGCTGCATTTCTTTTATCTAAAGCATCTATCACATTATTAACATTTTGTAAAGCCCTATCTAAAGGAACATTGGTTGTTCCTGATACAACATTAGCAATTGCCTCTAACGCAGGGTTATTAATATCTAATCCCATTTCTTTTACAGCATCTCTATTAAATTTATATGTTTGCGTTGCATTATATATTTTTCTAGCTTTACTACCTATTGGTGGAGATATATTTAAACTTTCAATTAAGGTGTAAGCATGATCAGCCCTGTAACCTTTCTTTTCTTGTTGTAAGAATTTTATTAACATGTTTTTAACTGTAGAAACTACTGCACCTCCAACACCTAAACCTCTTAATATAGAATCTGCCATACCATTTACTAAGTTAGTTATTTTTTTCTTTTCTGCATCTGTCATTTTTTCTTCTTCATCTTCCTCATCTTGAGCATATAGCATAGCAAATAATGCTTTTTGCATAGCGTTGAATATAAAGTTTTGCACAGCACCATAATAAATTATTTTAGATATATGTGTTTTAGCATCACCTCTACCAGCTACTAAATCTTGCATAGCTTTTTTCATTAATCTAGCATACTGCATTGGTGTTACTTGAAATGCTAACACTAATCTACCAAGTGGACTTGCTTGCTGTTCTGAAATCATATCAGGTCTAGCTGACTGCTGTGTTGCTTCAGATATTTCTTGAAAATCTAAAAATGCTTTGTTTTCTGCTTCTTTTTGTGTAAATCCTTTTTTGAGATATGTATTAACTCTATTTCTATACATTGATGCTCCACCTATAGCAATAGCAAAACTATCTGCCATTCTTGTTGGTATAAATCCTTTTTGTAATAACCAATTTAATGCTGCAGATATAGGATTTTTACTATTAGCAACTCTAGCTGCTATTTCTTGTGCATTCACATCAATATCCATACCAGCTCTTCTTTGCTTTAACGTTGGGTGATTAAATATAAATGAGAAGTCTTTCCAAAATTGAGCTTGATTAGCAAATGCTTTTGCTGCCATCAAAGGATTATTATCACTCCAATTAATAAAGTTTGTTGCTGATAATGTTTGTAGAACAGCTGATCTAATATTAAAGAACATAATAGCACCAACAGAATTATTAACCCAATTTTGCCACGCATTAACTATTCTGTTACTACCTTGTGGTCTATTGATACCATTTTCCATTCTATATAACATATCGTTCATGGCTTCAACATATTTAGAGCCATATTGGTATTCTAATTTTCTCATCATCTCTGGTGAAAATATTTTATCTTTATTATCTTTCCACTCTTGTAAATACTCTGCTCTTTTAATAAAACCAACATCCATTATATCAGTGTCTATATTACCAGAAACCCAATCTCCGTTTTCTTTTGGTTTTGGATAACCCTCTGGTATTTTTGTTATTTGTCTTAGTTTATCTGAAAAAGCTTTCATGTCGGGATTACCCTCTACATGTTTTATAAGATTATTAAAATCTGTTTGAGATATATCAAGATCAGCAGCTGTGTACCCAGCTTTACTCCAATTATAAACTCTTATTGCGTGCGCGTTATTATAAGCACTTATTCCAGAATCTTTACGTAATGCTTTTGTTACATCAGGATATTGTTTTTTAAGTTTACCAAGTTCATTTGCTAAAATTTGTTTAAAAGCATTTAAATCTCTAATGCCCTTCGCGAACGGATCAATTAATGCTTTTTTAAGAAATTTCCATTGTGATTCTCCTTTTTTACCTTTACCAATTAAAGCATATAATAAACCACTAAAATCCTCAGCCGAATAAGGTATCCAAAAGTTTTTAAACCAACTACCTTTTTTAGCTCCAGCGGTTTTAGCTTTAGCTTTATTTATTTGAGCATCTTTTGACAAACCAGTATTTTCTTCTAAAATTTTACCAAACTCAGACTCTAAATCTTTTTTGAAATTTTGTTCTGCTTGATACACTTTAGACTTAACATCAACCTGATCTAATATATTTTTCACCTCTTTAACGTTTTGTATAGAGTCATCAGAAAAGAAAAAGTCATTGTATCCTTCAGCTAGTTTTTTAATTATAAAATCTCTTTTTGCTTGAGGTGTGCCATCTTCTAAACCTGTTATATTTTCTGTTTTTATATCTAAACCATTAGCTTTCATAAAAGCTTGTATTGCAGCTGCTGCAGACTGTGGTCTTGCTGTTAGTATATGGATTTGGTCAGTACCATATTTACCCGCTAAATCTTTTACTTTAGGAAGTATTGGTCCTGGTTTAGCTCCTTTTACTTTTTCAAATTGTGAGAAATCAAATGTAGCGCCTGCGTCAACTAAATTACCGGCTTCTTTTGCAAATTCTTGTGCACCTATTTCTTTACTTGTGCCATCAGGCATATTAACTATAACTTTTTCTTTTGTGTTAGCTAATGTTTGATCAAAATCTACAATTGTTATTCCTTTTTGTGGTTGATTACCTTTTTTAAATAATGATACAGCTTTATCCCATAGTCTTGCTGTTTCAACACTCATGTTCTTTGGTAAATAAGCTTTATTAGATTTCTCTGCAGATTTTTTACCATCAGCTCTTAGCTTCTCTTTAACTGAATCTTCAAGTAATTTTTCTGTTAATGACAAACCCTTTGGTCCTTTTACATCTCCTTTTCTTAATTTACCAGGCATATATACACTATCATTCATTTTTGATACTGTTGAATTACCAGATAACTTACTAAATCTTTTCCAACCTAATTTTGATGTTCTACCTAGCTTAGCGTCAATTATATCTAATGTTGTTTCTGTTGCAAAAACCTGATCATTATTATCAAAAACGTCATTTACTTGGTCAATATCTGCATTTTCATCTCGTATCCATTCTATTAAACTATCATTTTGATTAGACAAAGGATTAACATGTTCACCTTTGAATTTACTTAAATCTTGTTTTCCAGGCTTTAGTTCTATACCAGCAAAACCTGTTAATGATCGTGGACCAGCCGTGGAGTTTGAACCCATTGCAAACATAGAAACTAAGTACGTATCGTCTATAATATTATTTTGATATGCTTCTTTAACTGCCAACATTTGAGCTTTATATAATAATTTATTATTATATGCTATAGCATCACCATCATGTTTTTCATAAGCAGCGTCAATTGCTTCTTGTTTTTCTTTTACTGATTTATATTTACCATCTTTATTTTCTACAATATTTTTTATATCATACATCATAGAACCTTTCTTTGGCGCTGGTTTACTGAGGTTCATACCTTGCACCTTATCTGGATCAATTTTCTTTAAAATATCACCAAGTTCTTTAGATATCTTACCATCTTTTACCGCGGCGTCTATATCTTTTGGAGCCATGTTATATGGTGAATTCTTACCATCCATGTGAATATCATCAAAGTAATTATTTTCTTTACCTGCCATTCTAGTTTTACCATCTTTAGTGTACTCATTAGAGGTTAATCCCCTATCTTGTTGCATTGCAACACCTTCGTACATCATAGATTTTCCTCCTAATTTTTGTAATATATCATGAAATGGCTTTGGCCACATTGAAAGCATTTTATTTGCTTGTTTTGCTTTTTTGTTATTAGCTTCCGTGTTAATAACCTTTTGACCATCTCTTTTACCTCTAAATTGATATGATTTTAATCCAGTACTCTCTTCAACACTCTCAAGAGCTTCTTTCATCTTTATATCGTTAGGATTGTTTTTTACATACTTTTTTAAATTTTGAATAAATTGCTCACCAGCTATTTTATCACTAAAATCATATTCAAAGAAATTCGGATCTTTTGATGCTTCTTCTATTATAGCTTTTGTATCTTCTAGTGTCATTTCTTCTAAACCTCCATATTCCTCTATTAATGCATCAAAATGATCTTTAACCCATTCTTTCTTTATTTCTTTTCCGTATCTTTTATCTTTTTTCCAAGCGTTTCTTAATACCTCAATTGCTCTTTCTAATGCTTCAACAACTCTTAAACCTGATTTTATACCTTTTTTCAATACATTTAAAAATTGATTTATAACTTTAGGTGTTATTGGGCCACTAAAAATAGCATCTTTAGTTTCTTCATTAATTCTATTTTGTATATTATCAATACCGTCAATTACCTTTTGAACCTGAGCTTTCCAACCTTTATCTAGTTTACGACCAAACAACTCATTTATCTGTTCAAACTTAGATGCAACTTCAGGATTTGATAATACATCCATCACTTCATCTCTTGCTAATGTTTGAGCTATAGCATTAGCTAAACCTTGTTTTCTTGTTCCAGGTAAACCACTACGTACTTTTTTGCCAGTTTTTTTGCTAATAATTTCAGCTGGTGGCATAAAATAATCCATAAATTCTTTTTGTGTTAGTTTCTTTTTCTTAAATAAAGGATTACCAGCTTTAGTTTTTTCTCTAACTGGTTTGCCTTTACTATCTAACACCGCTTCTTTTAACTCTGGGAAACTTTTATTCACAATATCTTGTGGTATAGCCTTCCAAATATTTTCCCAATTATTTTCTAAGTAATTTTGATAACCTGCTCTAGTACCAAGCATATCCTTAATTTTCTTTCCTAATTGCAACTTGAAGTTATCAGCTAATTTTTTCTTAAATTGTGGCGATTTTATATCACCTAAATCTAAACCAAATGTTTTTGTAACAGCATTTACAACTTCATTTAAAATAGAAGGATCAAGATTAATAGTTTCTTTTAATAAATCTTTTTTAGCTTCAACTATTTCCTGTACAACTTCGTCTGCAATTTTTCTAGTTTGAGCGTCTATTTCTTGTTTGTACATTCCTTGAGTATCAGGCACTGCAAAAAATACTTGCTCTGATATACCTCTTTTACTCATTATAGAACCTATATAACCAGACAAAGGAACACCAGTTTTAATATCATATTCCATAATCATATCTAATACACCTCTTTTCTCATTTAAGACAGTATCTACAACCTCGTTATATCTTTGTGTGCCAGGTGTAATACCATTTGCCTCTAGGTAATTTTTCCATTCTGATTCTAATATTCTTTTTATTCTAGGTTTATAAGATTCTAATATCTCTTTCAAAGCCCTTTCACCTTCTAGCTTTTGAGCCGCTACAGTAGTTGGTTTCGCTTTGGGTTTTAATATAACTTCCGTCTCCATGGTAGTATCCCCTTTTCCCTTGATCTCAACAGTTGCAGATTTCTTCCCTGTTTTAATATCCTCTCTTATTTCTTTTACTTTGGTAATTTCTATATCTTGACCAACCCCTGAGTTTTCACGATCTACTTCTAAATCATTACCAAACGCGGTTTGTGGATCAACCCCAGTTTTGTTTCTTTGTGTGGTTGGTTTGTCATTTCTATTAAAACTAAACTTTGTCGTTCTTATACCATTTTTTTCTTGCGTTGATGATATTTTTGTAATAGTTCTACCTTTAGAATCTTTTTCAGTTTCCACAATAGTTTCGCCTTGTTTAAGATCCTGTTGGGTTAATGGGCTTGGTATTACTAGTTTTCCAATGCCTTTTGAATATGTATCGTAAAGCTTTTGTATTTTATTTTCAAAAGCTTTCTCGTCTTTATATTGCTTTGTTATTCTTTGATCTGGTTGTAACTGACGTTTAGGTTGTAATTTAGGATCAACTACAACACCTTGTTCCAATGCTGATTTTAACGCGCCTGATAATCTACCATCTGATTTAAGATTTTTATTATAACTATTAATTAACTCAAACATATCAGCTGGATCTTTTATCATTAACTTAGTATCAATACCTAATTCTTGCCCAGTTTTTCTTAATAAACCACCAATTCTTTTGCTAATATCTGGTGTAACTTTTATATTACCACCTCTCATACCATCAGCAATCTTAGCAATTACTTCTTCATGGTAATTAATATCATCTGGACTTAATTGAGTTAATTCATCATTTAACCATTCCGCACCAGCTTTATCTTTATTATTTATATGCGTTACTAAACCTTCAGATATATTTTGGAAACCTTTTCCACTAGATTTAAATGCTTTCCATAACATACCGTGAAATAATTCATGTCCTCTCGCGGCAAAGTTAGCATCAGTGTCAGCTTTCTTTTTATTAACAATAACGGTTTGATGTTTATCAAATAAATGTGATTCTGTATTTAAAACTTTTTGACCATCTTGTAATACTTCAGGTTGTAATATTGTAGCAGCTGAATTATCCCAATTTTCTTGCACTTCCTGTAGTGCTTGTTGTGTTTGTTCAGAATCTTTAGGATAACCTTTTGATTCCATGTCTGCTATTATTTTTTGTTTTATTTCAGGTAAAGAAGTTGCCTCTAATGTATTAATAGGTTTTGTAGGATCTATTTGATTTATTTTATCAGTTAATGCTTTTGATTCAAGTTTTGCAACTTGATTTTCCATAATAACCTTTGCTTCATTAGCATTCTTTTCTGTTATATAGTTTTGCTCATCGTAAATTCTCTCCGCTTCTTTAGCTATATCTTGTTTACTAGGTACTTTCCCATTGTTCTTTTCCATTAAGTTATCTCTAGCTTGAGACTCTAATTCATGAACTTGATTTTCATTTTCTAATTGGTATTTATTTTCATTATTTAATATTTGAGATTTTTTCGATTCAAGCGCGTTAAATTCTTCTTTAAGTTGTTCAAGTAAGTTTTCCTTTTCCTTAGGTGTTAAGTTTAACGCTTCTTTTATTTTTCTAGCTTTTCTTTGTAATTGTGATTGTTCTCTTGCAAATCCTCTTAATTTGTTAACGCCTTTTGTTCCTATTTTACTAAAATCTAATTGATCTTTTATATTGTTAGCTTGTTGTTTTTCTTGCTTTTTTCTTTTTAATTCAAGTCCTTCAATTTTTGCTTGTATAGCATCAACATCAGCATTTGGTAATTTTTGTTCATTTTTTAATTTACCAATTTCTATATTTGTATCTAATATAGCTTTAGCACCTGCGGCTATATTATTCATACCATCCATTGATTTCATATTTCTAGTAAATGCTAAATCCCACGCGGCTTGACCAGCTTTACCTACTTTAGGTACACTATTAAATACACCTGCGGAACCTACTACTTTAATTATAAAATCAGTATCTATACCATCAGATAATTCAACATCTTTACCTAACCAAATATCAACAGCATTTTGTCCTATCTGTGTTGGAATCTCTTGAGCTAATTCTGTACCAGCTGCTGCACCAAAATCTAAAACATTATTACCTACTTTGCCAAAAAATCCTTTACCAAATACACCTTTTTTTACTGCTCCACTAAAAGTACCCCTCATCATCATCACTTCGGGGACCATAGTAATAGATTCAGCTATACCATATAAAGACGGGGCTAATAATAGTTGCTGTGTATTATACATAGCGCCTTGTTTACCATTAGTTCTCTTAAACAGTTCCATTTCCTCTGTCATTTCAAAATGCTTAGTAGATGTGCCACTCAAACCAAAAACAGCCATATTAGCACCAATAGATCCTCCACCGGTCATAGATGCCAAAGCTAACTGTGGGAGATTTTCTGCTACACCACCTAATGCTTTTTCTGCAAAATTTAAAATCCCATTATATCCCTTTGGTTGTTCTTTTAAAAATGTTTTATTTTCTTCTGCATTGTCATTTAATGCTTTTCCAAGACCCTTTAAACCATCGGCTGCAGATTGCCACGCAGATAATGCGGCGCTTGACTCAGGGTCATCAGGATCTATATAACCATTTTCAGTCATCATTTCAATTGGAAATTCTAATACGTTTCCACCTAACCAAGCTATACTTCCGCCTAAATCTTCAGTAGCGTAAGCAAGTGTAGCACCAAGGTTTCTACCCCAGTGATTTATATTATCTAATTGATCAGCCGCATCTGTATATTCCTGCTGATCAATTAAAGCTTGTTCCCATGGGCCTTTTACTTTATTGTATAAGTCATATTTTCTTTGAAAATTGTCTTGTAGATTTTGAAAGTTTTTTGCTTCTTCCGCTGTTATTGGTTCTTTATTTTTGATTTTTTCTAACAATTTATCTCTTGTTTGGGTGTAGTTTGTGCTATAATCTAAAAGTGTATCACTTAGTAATTTAACATTTTTATAAGCTTCACTATCAAAAGCTTTATCAATTTCACTCACCTGACCTTCAGCTCTTGCTGCTAAATACCTATTATAATCTAAAGAACCATCAAACATTCCCCCTCCTGTAATTGACCATCCTTTGGTCGCTAACATCTCATTAATTTTAGTTTGTTTTTGTCTATCTTCCTGCTCTTGCGTTGTAAAATCTAATGCCTTTGATGATATATCACCAGCAGTAACATCGCGCATAATTGGATTGCCATCTTCATCGTATTTAGGTTCCCCAGTATTCTCATCAATAACTTGAATTTTGTTTCCACGTTTATTGTAAAAATCTTCTGCTGACTCTATACCAGTTCTAGCTGGATCCAACCATGCTGTTTCACCTAAAAATTCCATACCCGCACCTGTCAACTCCTTGATTTTAGACCATGATACTTTATTAGGATTTGTCATTAATTCTATCATTTCTTCAGGGGTATCAGCTCTTAATGACTCACCCTTTTCTCTTAAAAATTCTCCTATCTTTGCTAAAGTTCCAGATCCCGCGTGTATTTCTTCCGCTTCTAATCTAGCTTCTTCTTTATCTGTATTTGATAATGTTTCACCATTTTGTATTGCCCTTACATCTTCAATTTTGACATCTTCATCATATGTTTTAGCAAACTGTTCTTTATCCATTCCCTTACTATGTGATAGCATAAACTCATTGAAATCGCGAACTTTAGTGGGGTCATCACCAAAGAAAAATTCAGTATCTAACGCAAATTTTATTTGTTCACCATTAGGTGCTGTAACAACCATGTTATCTAAGATACCTGATTCCTCAAATTGAAAACCCCTACCATTAGCATCTTTTAAATGCCCAAACCTTCTTTTCATCTCTTTAACAACCTGTTCTTCTTCGCTGTTAAATAATTCTATACCAGACTTATCACCAAAAGTAAACAATTCATCTTTACTATCTTGGTCTTCACCTGGAAATTGGTAATCTTCTTCCTCACTACTTAATTGATTATTTGACACGGTTTGTGTCGCTGAATTCTTATTTGATACCTCTTCTTCGTTTTGTATCACCGAGTTCTTATTTGATACCTCTTCTTTGTTTAATAATTCTTCTTCTTTAGTTTGAATTCCGTTTGACATAACATTATTTTAATTTTTATTGAGTTGGTTGTCCACTTGTTGGGGTTGATTGAGATGGTGTACTTACCGTTTCATATCTTTTAATACCAGCGTCTATAGATGGTTGAACTTTAACTTGCATGTCATACTGCACAAGTAATGGAGCAACTATATCTCTAAATTCTGTACCAGCTCCCTTTCTAACTATCTCCTCAATCATTGCAGTGTCAACTTCATTTTCCATTGCCCACTGTCCCCATTCCGGGTCGTCATACATTGTAGACAATGCATACTCTTTTGGTATTTCTGGATCAACACCACCTTCACCATCAGCTGTATCAGTTCTCTGTAAATATATTTTATGTTCTATTTGTCTCATGCTAACGCCATGTAAACCTTGTTTAGCCACCATATTTTCAATTTCAAATGCTTGTTCCATTAATAGATTTTTTTCTTTATTAGCTGGTAACATTAATCTATTTGCTAAACTTACAATCTCATCTACAGAAACATATACTGATTCTTCAGTTAATAATCCAACATCTTTATCTTTTATTTGCCAACCTGTATGATTATCTGCAAAATAATCTGATAATCTTGCTATGTGTAATTGATTATTTGCTTTTGAATAACTAAATAGATTTTTAAAAAATTCTCCTTTTGCTGCTTGAAATCTACCAAATCCCTCTTGCCATGCTTTCATAACATTTTTCTTACCAGATATTTCTTTTTTTATATCAGTATATCGAGGGTCTTTATTATTTAAACTTTCAAGTTCCTTTAATAATTCTGTTACCTCCATTTTCATTTCCATTCCAGCTTGCTGAACAGCATTATTAGCACCCTCAGGTAATTCTGGTAATGCATTAATATCAGTTCTAGCATCTTCTAGTTTTCTACGTAACCCAACTTGTTTAGCTTCAGCTAAATCTTGTGGGTTAAGCATATCTCTTGTATTACCAATCATAATTGTGCTTTTTTAAATTCTACGTCTAATTTAGAATAATCTACCATATCATAACCATCTGGATGTTTTACCACTGCTGTTTGAGGTATCTCATCTGACATAACACCTTGAAAAACTCCATCACCAAATGATTTATTTATATATTCAAATATATATATCTTCAATCCACTAGGAGAATACCCTATTAATTTTATATTTTTCTTTAATTTTCTATCAGATCCCATCAGTCCAGCTGTTGGATCCATAGCAGTTGCAGCGGCTTGCCCCATTTGTCCAACACCACTCATTATATCTTCTGTAGCTTTTGCTCTTGCATCATCAGCAGCTTGTTTTCTTTGACCAGCCATACTTAATAACTCTGATACTTTAGTGGATTCTAAATCTCTCGCTTGTTGTGCTCCAGCCATTTTTTGTGATTGTATACTTGCTGCTTGTTGTGCTGCTGCCATTTGATTAGCTTGTTCTTGTTTTGCTATATCAGCTGACGCTGCTTGTATATTTTGCGATTGTTGACCAGCCATAGCTTGTGCTAAAGCAGCTATACCTGATCCACCAGCCGCACCAGCCATACTACCCATAGTATTTGCTATCGCTTGCTGTTGGCCTTGCATTGCCATATCTGCCGCTTGTGTATTAACGGTTAGATCTTCCATTGTATTTTGTAGATTAGCAGCTAGATTTGATGTATCTAGTTTTTGAAATTTTGCTTTTGCTATATCATGTTCTTTCTGAGCCTCTCTTTGTTCACGTCTCCTTTTACCTCCACCGATAATCCCACCAGCGATACTAGTAAGCGCACCCATAGCTTGGCCCGCTGCTTTTCCCATACTCATTGGATTCATCATAATTTATAAATTTTTATTAGGTTATACATATTATTATTACAGTTTTTTATTATTATTTACTACTCTCAAAAATCTCAGACCCAACAGCAAATATTTCAACTGCTGTAGTAGCATCATTTTTCATTTCTATTTCTGCGTAGTAGCCATCTAACGCTGATATATTACCAGCATTATCTTTACTAAACATAATAAAATCACTAGTAGTTGGTCTTGTTGTACCAGTTGGTATATTACAACTTAATGTTGTACTAGATACAGCTGTACATGTACCAAGTTCTATTGGTGATGCTACAGCTCCTGTTGATGCATTATATACACAATTATATATCATATCACCAACTTGTACTGAATCTTGAATGTTTTTTGCAAATGTCATTGTTATTACTGCCATATCTATTTAATTTTAAGGTGTTGAGAATGTTCCGCCATCCACATTAACTGTGAAATCATAACCCGTTGATACATCTGATGCTGATGCTGTACCACTACCACTATTACTATCTATTGTTATTATATACTCAATTTCTCCTGTTGTTGATGAACCAGTAGCAACCGCACTTGATCCTGATCCTGAATAATCACCACCAGTAAATGTTAAACTAGATACATAACTTATTCCTTGTATTTGTGACGTGCTTGATAAAGCAGCAGATGTTAATCCACTTTGAACATCATTAGCTGTATTACCATCCCAATTACCTGTTAATGTCATTGTTCCACCAAACGCAGCATTATGTGCTGTACTATCCTCAGTAATACTGTGTCTAGTCATTGAGGATGCTGTTAAATTTGTACCAGGTTGAATTGTTATAAATGTTGTTGATACACTACCACCACCTAGTCCCGCTGATGGTGTAATGAAATTATCAACTATTAACTGTGATGTTAAAGCTTTTGATCCGTATTTATTAATTTCTAATTCACCAGTAATTTTATATACATATATATCTGTTGTGCTACTTTCTTTAATTCCTCTAAATGTATATGTTCCAGACATTGTACCACTTGCGTTATCAGACATTGTTATGGTTAAACCATCAGAGCTAATATCTGTTACACTAGCATTAGCATGCATATTAGTACCATCGATATGCATACCTTTTTGTATAGCACTATTAGCAGCTGATATTGTCATTGTGCCACCTGCTGAACCTGAACCTGTCGCTGTAGTATCTGCCGCTGCTGCTCCTGTTAAATTTCTAATTTCAAAATCCCATTCATCTGGTGGGGAAAATGTTAATGTTTCTCCAGATGGAATAGCTTGCGATGAAGATAATGTTAATGCTGTACCACTTATTGAAGATACAGTAACGTTTGCTTCTGTTCCTTTTACACTAATGCTATCACTAGTTACAATCATACCCGCGACAATAGAACTTGATGGTGATGATAAGGTTACAGATTTTGAATTATTTGTAGCTGAAGCTGTTGTTATTTCCTGCTCGTGATATGTTATATCATGTGACGTAGGTCCAGTGGAATTAATTGTAAAATAATCACCCACATCATCATTGCCATCATCTCTATATATATAATGTGTAAATTCTATAGTAGATTGTGGTGAATCATCTGGTGGTGTACCTAAACTAAAGTATGAGTTACTAGATGTTGCTGCTGTAGCACTTGATCCAGTTCCTGGGTGAATATTAGTACTTGATGTTACTGAGTTAAATGTAAGCGTCATATCTTCGTATTGATACAACACAATAGGATTAGTTCCAGCAAAATCAGTTGAAATTGTAGCATCTTCAATTTCCCATGTATATCGTTTAGAAGTTGATGACGAAGCAATAGATTCAACAATTGTATAAAGCCCACTAGCAGGGATTGTAAACTGTGTTGGTGTTAATTCCCAAGTATTTCCATCCCACCAGTATTTTGTTCCATCTGTCCATGTTGTCCCATCTGTTGTTGCTATTAATCTACTTATAGCAAATGTAGCACCTGGAACACCAATTATAATTAAATTTCTACTATCACCTCGCCTTGATAGGTTTGCAGTTTTTGTTTTAAATCCAGTTATTTCTACTGTTGGTGCAACAAATATTTTTTCAGCTTTAGCAGTAAATAATAATTTATCTCCTGTTACGTTAGCAGCTCCATGTTTATAATTAATAGTAAATGTTACTTTAGTTACATTACCATCTGAATCTGTTACGGTATTTGCTGTTGTTATTGTATAATAACTTTCCGTATCACTATCTTCTGTAATAACTTCACACGTTGGTGTTGTTGCAAAATAATAACCACTATTTGCAGTGAATGCTATATTATCTGGTGTACCAAAATCAATAGCTGAATCTGTTAAATAATTTGCATTTTTTGAATATGCGTTATCAACAGATGATTTAATATCTACATTTTCTGATACAACATCATATGTACCAGCAACTGAATAATCAACCGCAGTTCCACCATTTGCTAAATTTAAACTTATAGCTTTATCAGCACTTGATATTGTTTGACTAGTAAACTCAAGACCCAATACACCAGTTGAACTATTCCAAGATGGATTACCTCCAGTTGATACAAAACTAGTAGGACTTTGTGATGTGATTGTTTGTGCGCTTGGTAATGTATAACCAGTATCAGCTGTAAATGTTAAGTTTAAATTATCTAAACTACCTAAATTATAACCGTTAGCAACATCATAAAGTGTTATAACATTTCCACTTTGTGACCAAGATTGGTTGCCACCTGCTGAAGCAACACTAGCTAAGGTTAATCCAGTTTCTGCTGCTAAAGTTATTACAATATCATATCCAGTGATAGATGTATCACCACTAATTGAAGCCATATTACCAATACCCTGTACTGAAAATTCTTCTGAATCTAAATTCGATAAAGTTGTTGTATCACCTTTTATATAATTAAACCATTTACCTTCTTTATTTTTAAAATCTCTAATAGCACCAGTTGCTTCATTTGTTGTTATCGAACTACAATACCAACCTGTAGTTACATTTTCATCCAAACTATCAATTTGTGAGTCGGTATATCCATCAGCAACTAACTGATCTAATGTCTTAAATGGTATTTTAGTACCTGAAATTGTTCCGTCATACGTGTATATTCTAGCGTCAGTACCTTCATAATTTACAGTTTTGAAACCTTTAATTGTTTCAGGCATATCATTTAATATTAATTTTATAGATGATTGATACTGTGTGCTATAAAAGTTATTTCTTGTAGCGTTGTTATGTATCCACATTTCCCCATCTTTAAATGTATAATACTTATTATTTAGTGAACAACCTGATTCTGGGATATAAGATTTAAAACTTACCCAACCTTGTGTTGATGGATTATAACTTACTGTATAATCTGTTGTACCTTTTAAAGTTACATTATATTCATTTTTAGTTTGATTATATGTACCTAAAATTGAAGTTGTAGAGGCTAAATTATCTTTAAACCAATCTCTCATACCCATTTCTGATATTGGTGTTACAGCTGCTCCTTGTAAACTACATATAACACCTCTTGCTTTATCTGACCAAAATACATTATTAGCATGGGATATAAGTGATTCAGGATTTTTTGAAATTCCGTACTCTCCACTGAATGGAGTTGTTTGTCCTAATACCCTATTTGTTGCTGTTAATTGTTGATTACCACCTGCTTCATATAAAGCATCTTTATTAGCTAATACTCTTAAAACTTTATCTTCACAAAATGTAATAAGATCAGTGTCTCTACCTAATAACCTTTGGATACTACCATAATATGGATTAAGATCTTTTGTAATTGGTTCAGCTTGAATAAATTGATTTAATTGGTTTATACCAGATGTAGAATTAAATATACCAGAAAATATTAAACCGTTTTGTTTTTGTTCTTCTTTATATTGTTCAGCTAATGGCATTGATACTTTAACACCTTTATCAATTCTAATAGCATTAAAATCATCTCTTAATCTATCTGATTCAACGCCATTCCCAAATGAATAACAATTAAACCAATTTAAAGCTTGCGTGTGACCATGAAAATCACCATCTGATATTGCAACAGGTTTTGTTCCACTGCTAATAGCACCACTTGTTATAACATTAAAACTATAAATACCTTTTGAATCTGTTATTTTTAATGTTGACCCACTTGCTATTATTCCTGTGGTATTAGCAGATAAAGTAAAATTATTAACATCTGTAATTGAATCTATAGTTGTGTTTGCTGGAATTCTAGGTGTTCCTGGTGTTGCACCATTTTCATCTTTAAAATGTTCAACTGTCATGCCAGCTTTTATAATTGGGAAAGCATCACTTATTTCATGATATAAATCTAATTCTACTGCTTCTTTAGGTTCTGTTTCAAATATACAAGGGTTAGTTGAAGATAATATTTCATTACCAAGCGGAATATCTTTTTCTAATATATTTATTTTTGTTATTTTATCACTAGCCCATGTAAAGCTATCATCATACCCACCACTTGTTTCAACATTTTTTATTGTTATATTATACGCTCTACGTTTTCCAAATATTTTACTACGTCTACTTACTGGACCATCACTAGTTCTATATTCATAATCAATACTAGGATCTGATACTTCATAAATTGCACCTGCAGTACCAGCAGAATTTACAAACTGTATAAACGTTCCAACGTTAGCCAATGCGTTTAAAAAAGGATTTATATCATCTAATTTATTATGTGCTCT